>ERZ1673743.363-NODE-363-length-72181-cov-117.462011_pt1 | contig 72181 bp, 54 predicted proteins | sample MGYA00580197_ERZ1673743 | MGnify/ENA primary metagenome ERZ1673743 (study PRJEB41218, sample SAMN15661795) | gut metagenome | host: Homo sapiens | place: Canada: London | collected 2015-08-20/2019-03-30 | study: EMG produced TPA metagenomics assembly of...
AAATATAGGGCTATTCAGAACGAGGATTTTTGCACTTCGTTATTGAATCTTCAAATCCAAACAATTATCACATGAAGAAATTTTTACTCACAGGTTGCGCGGCAGCTCTCATGGCGTCTTTCGCACTGCCTGCCGGAGCAGCTCCCCTCGCAAAATCGCGGTTCCTGAATCCCGAACCGTTGCATTATGCTCCGAAAGCCGACGGCCCGCGTTTCGCAACCGTCACTCCGGAAGCCGCATCGATGGCTCTCCGTCCGTTCCGTGCCCCTGTCCCTGAGCAGACTGCCACCTCCGACAATTTCGGCTATCTCGACAGCCCGAAAGGTGAAATCTGGTTCTATACCCTTGATCTCGTAACGACAGAAGTAAAGCATGAAGCTTACACTGAGTCTTTTGTCTCAGGATTCAAAGTTACTGTTTTCGACGGCAGTTTCAATGAAATCGGAAAAATCGAGGATACTGTCGAACTTCAGGAAGGAGATACCAAAGTGGCTCAGATCGGCGTCGGTGCCCAGGTTACTCAGAAGTTCTTCAATTACGACACTTCTTATGAGATCATGATTGATATCTCATGCAACACCAAAGAATATGTCAACCGCGACTACACCCTCGTGTATTCTCTCGGCAAGGAAGAGCCGATCATGACCATCCCCGGTTACTACGTGTCGGCAATCAACACCGCCACCGACAGTTTCAGCGAGAAATTCTGGATTACCTTCATCACTGAAGAGGATACTGAGACTCCGGCTGTAGGCGACAATGTCAACACCATGGACTACGTCCTCAAGACCTACAAGAGCGCAGGTTACAGCGGCATGGGCGACCCCGTGCTTGTGACCCGTGTGCCGGGCATTACCCGCGCGGGAGAGAACGACGCCATTTTCCTCGCCGCTCAGTGCGACGGACAGCCCTGGTTTGCCGTGGCTCATCTCAAATATTGCTTCTACGAAGATATGTTTGATTATGAGAACAATAATCCGACTGCCGACAATTCGCTCATAGTCGACCTCTATACAACGGAGTCGAAATTCAGCAGCAACATCACCCATTACAGCCAGAGCGCCATCCCCACCGGCGCTACTGCCGACAATCTGACGTTCAAATATCTCGGCGGCTTCTCCTACAACGACGATCTTTCGTTTGGACGCTATACTCTCGACGGTTCTCCCTCTCTCATCGTGACAACCGCAAACACCGTAAACGCCGACAGCTATACTTACGATTTCGATGTCTATACTCCCGCGGCAAAAGGAACTGAGACAGAAGGCGCTGCAGAGAAGAAACTGAACCTTGCAACCGGTATCTCGATGTGCGTTTTCCTGGCCGACGTGCCCGGCAGCGCTCCTCAGATGATGACAGTGAAGGAAGGTGATACGGATCTCTCTTTCGATTTTGTCAACCTACTCAACGGCGAGACCGAAAATTCAATCCCCTCTTCGCTCGGCGGCAACTACAACATGACCACCTCGGTTGAGCGCGTTCCCGTAGCCGGCGGAGGGTATCTCTACGCAGTGGCCCAGCTCCGCGGCGGATCCAACGACAACGGCGAGATGGTGACGGCAGTTGTCTACCTTAAGCCCGACGGCTCTATCGACCACACCGACCTCCTGAACCTCGGCGAATACGTGGACTATGCTCAGATCTACATCGGCAGCAACGCCCTCGACCCCTTCCTGTTCAATCTCGACGCCAACCGCGAGTATATGACTCTCGTAAAACGCAAGGATTCACCCGATTCCGACTCAAACCACGAGGAACTGGTCGTTATCCCTGCCGGCAATGACTTCAGACCTCTGCTGCAGCTCGGCCCCGATGACGAACTTGGCCGCCTCACCAACATCGCACTCGTGAATCTCGAGTCAGACAATCCTCTCCTCAACGTTATCTACTGCGACAATGACTGGAAGTACACCTGCCGCAGCTATACTGTTCCTCTCGAACTCTTCGCCGAGGGCGACGGCTCGATTGAGAATCCCTATAAGATCACTACCGCAGGCGGTCTGCGCCAGCTTGCAACACACTCGTCGGCCCACTTCGTGATTGCCAACGACATCGACGCCACCGGCTTCACCCTCGAGGCAAACAGTGCCTTCAACTTCACCGGCTCGCTCGACGGCGGCAACCACCTCATTTCGAACCTTACCGTGAAGGGACGTTCCATTTTCCCGACTCTTACCGGCGATGAGGTCGCTGCTCCCGAGGACGGCGATCCCGACGACGTTGACAACGACACCGAAAAGACCCGCGGCGTGGTTCAGAACATCCGCTTCGTCAACCCCGTGTTCGAGGCAACTGCCGATGAGCAGGGACTCGTTGCCGGCAACGCACAGTTCGCCACCATAAGAAACATCCACGTCTACGGCGGCAAGTACAACTCTGAAGCCGATATTGCAGGAATTGTGGGTCAGGCTTCGCTCTACACCGTAATCGAAGAATGCTCCGTCAACGCCGCCATCACCTCTGCCGAAGGCGCCGTGGGCGGCATCGTGGGCAACACCCGCACCTCTGCGTCGGTAAGCGCCTGCGCCTTCAGCGGCACCATCACCTCCGGCGGCAGCAATGTAGGCGGTATCGCCGGTTCTGTCAACGGCAACGCCGGCGCTGTATCCAACTGCCACGTCAACGCCGACATCAAGGGCGCATCGACCGTTGGCGGCATCGTCGGTTCCTCCGACCGCGCCGTAGTCTGCAACAACCACATTGAAGGCACCATTGAGGCTACCGTAGGCTCACGCTGGGGCGGCGGTCCGAAGGCCGGAGGCGTAATCGGCGAACTTGCACCCGATTACATGTCGATGGCCGACGAATCCGCACAGGTGAAACCCGTTGTATACGGCAACTACGTCAACGTTGCATCCATTACCTTCTCAGGCGAGAAGGCTGATGAAAGCTTTGCCGGTCAGAACGATACCATGCATCGCATCGTGGGTATGACCATTGTAAACAATGAACCCGAACCCATCGGCTACGATGAGGACAACGACTGGGCTCTCATCTACGGCGACCCCTACACCGCCGACAAGGGTCTCGCAAACAACTATGCCAGCCCGGCGCTTGCAATCGTCAACGCCACCATAGCCGACGACGCCGCTTCGACCGAAGGCAAGACCCTCGGCGAGGATGAGGCAGGCATGGATTTCTTCATGGAAACCCTCTCATGGGGCTACGGCTACTCCGCCGATGAACCCTGGTCGTATACCGGCAATCCCTCCGCTCCCTCGCTCTACTTCGAGAGCAAGCTGCTGCTCGCAACTCCCGCAGAGGTTGAGGTAGGCGTCGACGAAACCGCTTCCATCGTTCTTTCGGTGGCCGGCGGCGAGATTTCCGATGAAGACGTTGAAGGATTCTCCTTCGACTGCACCGACGAAAGCGTGGTTGAAATGACCGACATGGCCATGGAAAACGGCACAATCGTGATAACCGTGAAGGGCCTCAAGGCCGGAACAGCACGTATCAATTTCAGCCTCGGCAACTCCACCGCATCAGTCACCGTGACTGTTTCCGAGAAGAGCGCCATCGACAATATTTCGGGCGACAATGCCGCTGAAATCACTGTCAGCGGCCGCGAAATCGTTTCGGAAGGCAACATGATTGAGGTCTACAACGTTTCCGGTATCCTCGTGGCATCCGGCCGCGACAATGTAAGCCTCGACGCTGTGGCTCAGGGCGTTTACGTGGTTCGCGCAGGTTCCGCTGTCAAGAAGATAGCCATCCGCTGACCTGACTGACAATCCTCTGAACTGAAAGAGCGGCGGCTCCCGGCATTCCGGAAGCCGCCGCTCAATATTTTGCAGAATGAAAAAAAATTGCTACATTTGCACTCGCTTTTTAGCATCCCCGTGTGATGGGAAATTAAGGAGCAATTATTTACAACTTAATTTTGAGTAACACAACCATTTAACCCAATTCAGGAAATGAAGACATTTCAACTCAAGGCAGAAGCCCGCACCGACCTGGGCAAGAAAGCTGTGAAAGCCCTCCGTGGCGAAAAGAAGATTCCCGTTGTGCTCAACGGTGGCGAAGTTTTCGAACTCCCCTACAAAGGCACTCTCAAAGCCGGCGAGAAAATCGTTGAAATCGGCAACGGTAAAGGCCTTATCACAACCGACCTCGCTGTAAACCAGGAAGATGTGCGCAAGCTCGTCTATACTCCCGATATTTTCGCTATCGAGCTTGAGGTGAACGGCGAAAAGCGCATGGCTGTCCTCAAAGACATCCAGTTCCACCCCGTTAAGGATACCATCCTCCACATCGACCTCCTCGAAGTAAACGACAAGAAGCCCGTAACCATCGAAGTCCCCGTGAAGATCGAAGGCCACGCCGAAGGTGTAAAAGCCGGTGGCAAGCTCTCCCTCTCCATGAAGAAGCTCCGCGTGAAAGCAATCTACACCGAGATTCCCGAGCGCGTTGTGATCAACGTCGACACCCTCGGCCTCGGCCAGTCGCTCCAGGTTGGCCAGCTCCACTTCGACGGTCTTGAACTGATGAACGCTAAAAACGCCGTTGTCTGCGCCGTACAGCTCACCCGTGCCGCACGTGGTGCCGCTGCTACCGCCGCCAAGTAACAACGCTCCGACAATATCCGGTTGCCACGGTCACGGCTTTGACCGTGGCAACCGTTTTATTTATATGATATGAAATATCTGATCGTAGGACTGGGAAACATCGGCTCCGAATATGCCGGCACGCGCCACAACATCGGCTTCATGACCGCCGACGCTCTCGTCGAAGCGGCTTCCGCCTCGTTCGCGACCGAGCGCTACGGCGACATTGCCCGCTTCCGCCTTAAAAACGCGCAGCTCGTGGTGCTCAAACCGTCCACTTACATGAATCTTTCCGGCAACGCCGTGCGCTACTGGAAGGAGAAGGAGGGGATAGAACTGGAAAATATCCTCGTGATTGTCGACGACATCGCGCTTCCGTTCGGCGCCATCCGTATGAAACCATCCGGAAGCGACGCCGGCCACAACGGCCTCAAAAACATTGCGCAGATGCTCGGAACCAGCGCTTATCCACGCCTGCGCTTCGGCATAGGCAACGATTTCCCCCGTGGCTGCCAGATTGACTATGTGCTCGGCCATTTCACCCCGGAGCAGCAGAAGGAACTGCCTGCGCGCATCGACGTGGCCGTCGAGGCTGTCCGCGCTTTCTGTCTCGCCGGAATTCAGAACGCAATGTGTACCTATAATAACAAGTAGAGGACATGAAACCGGAAGTCCGCATAGACAAATGGCTATGGGCCATGCGCATATTCAAGACCCGCACCGTGGCCACCGAGGCCTGCAAGCTCAGACGGGTGAGCGTGGGCGGCCAGACGGCAAAGCCTTCGCGAATGATTAAGGTGGGCGACGTGGTGTGCGTGCGCAAGCCGCCTGTCACTTATTCTTTCAAGGTGCTCGGTCTGACCGAGAACCGCCTCGGCGCGAAACTCGTGCCGGAGTATATGGAAAACGTTACCCCTCAGAGCGAGCTCGACCTCCTCGAGGTGGTGAAAATCTCCGGATTCATCGACCGCCGCAAGGGCCTTGGCCGTCCCACCAAGAGGGAGGGACGCGAGCTCAAGGAGTTTACCGAAGATCTGTCGGACGGCTGGGATTTCGACGATCTTGATTTCGACGACGAGGAGGAGTCCGGGGAATGATGCTCATAGCAGACTGCGGAGGCACCAAGTGCGACTGGGTTCTCGTCTCCGGAGGTGAAGTCACGGAGGTGCGCCGGTTGCCCGGAGTGAACATGGCCACTGCAGCCGACGGCAGTTTCGCCGCCATGCTCCGCGGCCTTGATCTCGGCGACGATGTCCGCGAAATCCACTTTTATGGCGCGGGATGCCTCGGAGCCGCAGCCGAAACGGCCGAAAGACTTCTCAGAGAGCGCTTCCCGGAGGCTCTTACCGCAGAGGCGGCTTCCGATATGCTCGGCGCTGCCCGCGCTCTGTGCGGCAGGGAGGCGGGAATAGCCTGTATACTCGGAACCGGTTCGAATTCGTGCCTTTACGACGGTTCGGAGATAACCGACAACGTGCCGCCCCTCGGCTACGTGCTCGGCGACGAAGGGAGCGGCGCCGTGCTCGGGCGTAATCTCATCAATCTTATTTTCAAACGCCGGGCGTCGGCGGAACTGACCGCCGCGTTTTCCGACAGATTCGGACTTTCCGCGGCCGACGTCATCGGGCGCGTTTACCGCTCTGAGCGTCCCCAGGGTTTCCTTGCCGGTTTCGCACCGTTTATTTACGAAAACCTCGGTTTTCCTGAAGTGCGGGAGATGGTGGTTGGATCCATGGCGGAATTCTTCCGGCGCAACGTCTGCGCCTATCGCCTCCACGACAGTCTGCCGGCGAATTTCATCGGCTCCGTTGCCGCCAATTTTGCCTCAGAACTTGCCGAGGCCGCGCGCCTGACCGGCTGCTCTGTAGGCCGGATCGAAGCCTCCCCCGTTGAGGGACTTGTGGCATATCACTCGCAGCAGTCGCAGTCGTAGTGAACCTGATGGTGGGCCGAGTGGCACTCCTCGAGCGTACGGTCTATTATCAGATGGCGGTTTGCCATTCCGGCTATGGTCGACATCTCGTGCGATACGAGAAGTATGGTGGTCGAGCGCGACAGCTCCGCCACTATGTCGTAAATGGCGTGTTCAAAACGCTTGTCTACATAACTAAGCGGCTCGTCGAGCACCAGCACGGGCGGCCGCGATATGATGGCGCGCCCTATCAGCGCCCGCTGTAGCTGTCCGCCCGAGAGAGTGCCTATGCTCTGGCTGCGGCGCTCTTCCAGTCCTACGGTGCGTATTATCTCGTCGGTCCGCGCTCTCTTACGGTCGGCCGAAATATTTTTGTCGCCGAGCAGTCCCGAGGCCACCACCTCCTCTACGCTGATTGGAAACCGCGAATCGATCATATTTTTCTGCGGCAGGTAGCCTATGTCGAGATTCTTGACACGGCGGCCGTCAGCCCCGTAGTAAATCACATTGCCGGAGGTAGGTTTCAGCAGCCGCAGCAATATGCGCAGCATTGTGGTCTTTCCGCCGCCGTTAGGTCCGGTTATCGCCACGAAATCGCCGCGGTTCACTGTGAAGCAGATGTCGGAAAGGATTATCTTCTCGTCCCTTTCCATCCCCACGTGGTCGAGCTCAATCAGCTTCTGTCCCATTGTCTTCTGAATTGTCGGCCGGTTTGTCGCCGGCTGTCAGCGCGTTGACTACCGTAAGTATCTGCTCCTGCCAGTTGTAGTCGAGCGGATTTATGTCGACCACCCGCGCGTCGAGCATGTCGCTGAGCGCGGCGGCCTGGCGGCTGTCGAGAAGTTTCTGGGTGAAAAACACCCTCGCGTGGCGGCTGTTGGCGCTGTCTACGGCCTGTTTGAGCGTTACGGCTGAGATTTCTTTCCCTTCAGTGTCGCCTAAGGTTATCTGCTCCAGACCGTAATCCCGGGCAAAGTAGCTGAGCGACGGATGCCAGACCAGGAATGCCTCTCCACGGTGAGGCGCCATTACGGAGTCGACCGTGCGGTCGAGCGAGTCGAGGCGTGCTGAGAAAGCATTGAAGTTTTTTTCGTAACTCTTTCTGTGCGCGGGATCTACGCTTATCATGGCGTTGAGCATATTGCGGGCGATTATGCGGGCGTTTTTTATCGAAGTCCAGGTGTGGGGGTCTGTCGCCTCATGATCGCCGTGTGAGCCACGGATGAGCTTGATGCTGTCGGCCGTATTGAATATGGCAAGCCCCGGATTGAGCGCCTTCACCTTGTCGATGATGGCGTCCTCGAAGCCTATGTTGCCTATCCGCATGTAGGCGAGCGATTTCTCCACGTTCATCAGATGCGTTACCGTGGGGTCGTAGTTCTCTGGATTGCCGCCGTTGCCCAGCAGGCAGCGCACGTCGATTCTGTCGCCTGTAATCTGTTCGAGAATATATTTCTGAGGTTCGATGCTTACCGTCACGATTGGCCGCTCGGGCACTCTCGCCGTACAGCCGGTCACGCCTGCAAGACCTGCGAGGGCGGCCGCCGTGAGCAGTATGAGCAATCTTATGGGTTTGAGGTGAATCATTTCAGTAGCCTGTTGGAATTGTCGAAAAGTTATTTTTGCAAATATAAGCATTTTTTTAGCAGTTTGTCAATCCCTCCGCGGCGCTTTTTAGACATATTAGCGAATATATTCTCCGAAAAGCGAATAAAACCCGACAACCGCACCTTTCTGTGGCACGGTTGTCGGGTCAATGAGTTTCAGGCGCTCAGTAGCAGCTCTGGATTTTGTCGAGAAGTTCCTGACCGTCTGTTTCGCCATCGTGGCGCCACACCTCTTTACCTCCGGAGTAGAGAATAAACGTAGGAGTGCCGGTAATCCGCTCCTGCTCGCAGAGGTTTTGGTTGCGGTCAACGTCGAGCTGATAGATTTCAGCCTTTCCCGCTGTCAGTTCCTTTATTTCTTCCACTATGGGCATCATACGCTGGCAGTGGCCGCACCACGTGGCGAAAAATTCAACCAGCACAACCTTGCCCGAATTGATAAGATCGTTATAACTTTCCATATTATTTATTATTATATTGGTGTATAATTGCAGAAATGTAACACTGAAACTATCCTCATGGCTCACCGCCGCCACCTTAAAAAATCTTAAGTTGCCCTGATGGCGGTGTTGAATGACTGTAAATCAGCAGGAGCGTTCAAACCCTGCTGGACAGTTACAGAAATATTGCGCTGTAACAATCCTGTAACAATATTGTTATGACGAAACATGTTGGCAATCAGTCGATTAATAGGATTTTGAAAAATTTGCAAAATTTTGGTGAATTAATTGTCGCGAATATTTTGGAGTGGAGGGGATAAGGCGTAATTTTGAAGTGTTCAAACAAATCTGATACAAATTTTACAACATAAAAATTCATCCATCATGGGAACAACTGAATTTCAGAGCAAGCTGCTCGGTCTTCACGACAATTTGCTGAACTTCGCTATTATGCTGACTTCGAACCGCGAAAACGCCTACGATCTTGTGCAGGATACAACGCTGAAAGCTCTCAGCAGCGAAGATAAGTTTACTGACGACAGCAATTTCAAGGGCTGGGTGTTCACTATCATGCGCAACATTTTCATAAACCAGTACCGCAAATCCGTCCGTCAGGCTACGGTCGTGGATCAGACCGAAAACCTCTACCACCTGAACCTCTCGCAGGAATCGGGTCTCGAAACCCCCGAATGTTCCTACGGCGCAGGCGAAATCATGAAGGCCATCAATTCGTTTTCAGACGATTACCGCGTTCCGTTCTCAATGCACGTTGCCGGTTACAAGTATGAAGAAATTGCCGACGAGATGAAGCTTCCGCTCGGGACCGTAAAGAGCCGCATCTTCTTTGCCCGCAAGAAACTTCAGAAAATGTTTGCCGACTATCGCTGATAACCGGCTATGATGGATATTTTTATAAAACAGGACCTTGACAAAAGGAAATAATGAGAGATTAAATTGTGATTAATGATTGGTTATAAGATACGTGAGTCGTGAGACTGAACATTGTTTGATTTAGGTAAAAAGAGATTGTTACAGACAGTCGGCGGCGCCGGATTCCCATTACGAATCCGGCGCCGCCTTTAGGAATTATCACGGCTCTTTCATTTATTTTCAGGCCTCCTCAAAAATTTTTATCGGACGGCAATAAAAATTTTATCAAAAATTTTCGCCCCGGCCTGAAAAAAGCGACATTATCGCAATGTTTTCCGGCCGATGCCGTATTATCTTTGCACCGGAAACACAAAACACACACGTATTATGAAAACCACAAAGAAAGAAAACCTTTGCCGCGTATCAGACCGCGCTTACCGTACTATCATTTCCGACGTCATCGACTCCATGACCGGATGTAAAATCGACCCGTTTACCTTCAAGCAGGTTGTTACGGCCGTGCGCCATTACCTCACCGACGGGACAATAACCGGCCTCGGCAAAAAGGCGAAACAGATTTTCGAGCGCAGGCTTCCCGAACTCGACCGCGCTATACGCCGTTCGTCTGTTGCCCGCGCAGCCGCTGCGCGCCGCAGGACAGTGCGCGACTCCGCGGCATCCGAAATCACCGCAGAACCCGAAAAAGCCGCCGTGGCGGAATCAGTCTCCGAATCCTGCGTGAGCGAATCAGAAACTTCCTATGAATCTTCCGGTGACGCTTTCGCTGCAGGCGGCAATCTCCTCAGGAGTGCCGGCGGCAACGATGCGGCCTCCGTCTTCCCCTCCGCCGGGCCCGAGGTCGACAATGTAGTCGGCGTTGCGGATCACGTCGAGATCATGCTCGATCACCACGACAGTGGCCCCGTTGGCAATAAGACGCTGGAACACGTCGATTAATGTCTCTACGTCGAGCGGATGGAGTCCGATTGTGGGCTCGTCGAACACGAAAACGGAGTCAGACTGTGTGCGCCCCATTTCCGAGGCGAGTTTCAGCCGCTGCGCCTCGCCGCCCGAAAGGCTCGGGGTAGCCTCGCCGAGGGTGAGATAGCCGAGTCCGAGGTCGTCGAGCACTTTTAAGCGGGAGCTAACTGTGCGGAAGCCGGCGCAGAGTCCGATGGCGTCGCTGATATCTGTCTCCATCAGCGCGGGGAGCGAAATTTCGGAGGCACTTCCCGATACAGGGAGGTGTATGAGCGACGCTTCGCGTGAATAGCGTGAGCCGTGGCACTCCGGGCAGGGAATGTCGACGTCGGGCAGGAACTGGACGTCGAGACTCACCGCGCCTGTGCCGTCGCAGACGGGGCAGCGCAGCCGCCCGGTGTTGTAGGAGAAGTCGCCCGCTTTGTAGCCCGACGTCTTGGCCTGTGGCGTACTGGCGAAGATTCTGCGCAGATCGTCGTGGATATTGGCGTAAGTGGCCACGGTTGATCGGACGTTGGCTCCTATTGGGGTGGAGTCGATGAGTTTCACGTGGGATATGCCGGGCGCTTCCGCTGTCCTGACGTGCCCCGGGAGCGCGGTGCCCGACGTGAGCGCTTTAAGCGCCGGCACGAGGCTCTCGAGAACCATAGTAGTCTTTCCCGAGCCCGATACTCCGGTCACAACCGTAAGCCGTCCTTTCGGAATCTCCACCCGCAGCGGCTTCACGGTGTGGATTTTGTCGGTCTCGATAAGAATCGCACCGTTGTCGAACATCCGTCCGGGAGGGGTCTCGGGACGCAGGCGCTTCTGATAGTTACCGCTCAGAAACGGGCCGATTTTCGACGCAGGATTCTTTTCAATCTGCTCTATAGAGCCTTTGGCTATGACGTAGCCGCCGTTCGAACCCGCTCCCGGGCCCATCTCTATCACGTAGTCGGCATCGGAGAGAATCCGGGTGTCGTGGTCGACGAGGATTACCGAATTGCCGTCGGCCACGAGGTCGTGCATCACTCCCGTGAGTCCCGCTATGTTGGCCGGATGGAGACCGATGGAAGGCTCGTCGAGCACGTAGACCACACCTGTCGTGCGGTTCCTTACTGCCCGTGCGAGCTGCATGCGCTGCCTTTCGCCGGTAGAGAGCGTGGATGCCGCGCGGTCGAGCGTCAGATAGCCGAGGCCGAGCTCCATCAGGCGCCTGGCTGTGGTTTCAAACGCTTCCACTATGCTTTCGGCCATGGGGCGCATCTTTGCCGGCAGCGACGCCGGCACTCCGCGCACCCATCCGAGGCATTCGGTCAGGGTCATGGCGCACGCCTGGTCGAGTCCGATTCCGCGCAGCCGCGGTGCCCGCGCAGCCTCGCTCAGACGGGAGCCGCCGCAGTCGGGGCAGATGTCGCGGCGCAGGAATTTCTCCACTCGCTTCATTCCTTTCTCGTCTGTCACCTTCGCCAGGGCGTTTTCAACTGAATGCGCCGGGCTGTAGTAGGTGAAGTCGAGCTCCGCAGCCTGTCCGCCGTTCTTGGGGCGGTAGAGTATGTGGTGCTTTTCGGCCGGAGAGTTGAACACTATGTCGCGTTCGCGGGGCGTCAGCTCCCGGAAGGGCACGTCGGTTCTTACCCCCATCTGGCGCACGAGGTCGGTCATCAGCGACCACATGAGCGAATTCCACGGAGCCACCGCACCCTGGTCTATGCTGAGCGATTCGTCGGGCACGAGGGTGGCGGGGTCTACGGTCATCACCGTTCCCGTGCCTCCGCAGCGCTTGCAGGCGCCGGTTGAGTTGAACGAAAGGTCTTCGGCCGACGGCGCATAGAAATATTCTCCGCAGTTCTCGCACTGAAGTTCCTTTTCCGCAGCTACGGCGAGCGTGGGGGCGTGGTAAGTCCCGCAGCGGGGGCACCTGTGCTCCGCCAGACGCGAAAACATCAGGCGCAGCGAATTGAGCAGTTCGGTTCCGGTGCCGAACGTGCTGCGTATCCCCGGCACTCCGGGGCGCTGGTGGAGCGCGATGGCCGCAGGCACATATTTTATCTCATCGACCTGCGCCTTGGGTGCCTGAGTCATGCGGCGGCGGGTGTAGGCTGAAAGTGCCTCGAGGTAGCGTCTTGACCCTTCGGCGTAGACGGTGCCCAGGGCGAGCGACGATTTGCCCGAACCCGACATTCCGGCAATGGCGGTGATGCCCCCCAGAGGAATATCCACGTCGATATCCTTCAGATTGTGGACTCTGGCGCCGCGGATTACGATATTTTCAGGTCTGTTGTCTTTCATAATCATGATACTTTTCCGGATAACACCCGCGCCCGCCGTTCCGGAAAAGGAGGGCGGGCGCGGAAGCATGGTTCAGCAATCTGACCTTTGCGGCAGTTACTGACCGAGATATGTCTTTAGCAGGCGGCTTTTCTGGCCTTTGAGCCGGCGGATGGCCTTCTCCTTGATCTGACGGACGCGCTCGCGGGTCAGGTCGAATTTCGCACCGATTTCCTCGAGAGTCATTTCCTGACAGCCGATTCCGAAGAACATTTTCAGGATGTCGCGCTCGCGTTCGTGGAGCTGCTTGAGCGCGCGGTCAACCTCTTTCGAGAGCGATTCCTGGGTAAGGGTGGCGTCGGCCATTGGCGAATCGTCGTTGGTGAGCACGTCGAGCAGGCTGTTGTCCTCTCCCTCCACAAAGGGGGCGTCGACCGAGATGTGGCGGCCGGAAACCTTCAGGGTATCGGCAATCTTGTCGACCGGTACGTCGAGCTTGTCGGCGAGTTCCTCCGGCGATGGGCGGCGTTCGTTTTCCTGCTCGAATTTGGAAAGCGCCTTCGAGATTTTGTTGAGGGAGCCTACCTGATTCAGGGGAAGACGCACGATTCTCGACTGCTCTGCGAGAGCCTGGAGAATCGACTGACGAATCCACCATACGGCGTAGGAAATGAATTTGAATCCACGTGTTTCGTCAAATTTCTGCGCGGCCTTTATAAGACCGAGGTTACCTTCATTGATGAGGTCGGGGAGGCTCAGACCCTGGTTCTGATACTGCTTTGCCACCGACACTACGAACCTCAGATTTGCGCGGACAAGTTTGTCGAGGGCGCGCTGGTCGCCCTGATGGATTCGCTGCGCGAGCTCTACCTCTTCCTCTACGGAGATCAGTTCCTCACGGCCTATTTCCTGTAGGAATTTGTCGAGAGAGGCGCTCTCGCGGTTGGTGATTGATTTTGTAATTTTTAGTTGTCTCATTCTATATAGGCGAGATTAAACACGCAAATTTACGAATATTTTGTCTGAAAAGCAAATTTTGGCGTGCTGCGGAGTAATAAATCGCTCTTTTTGAACAATCTGAGAGAGCGGATGTTCCGAAAATTCCGAATAATTAACTTTTCAGCATGGCGATGGCGCGCTCCAGGTCGGCCGGAGTGTCGATTCCCACCGTGGGGCAGTCGGTCACGGCCGTGCGGATGCGGTAGCCGTTCTGAAGCCAGCGCAGCTGCTCGAGGCTTTCGGCGATTTCAAGCGGCGACTGGGGCAGGCGGGTGATGGCGTCGAGCGTGGCCGCGCGGTAGGCGTACATTCCCACGTGGGTATGGAACACGGCTTTGTCTGTCCATTCCTTCCACTCGTAGTTGCGCACGTAGGGTATGATGGAGCGGCTGAAATACAGCGCGTTGCCGTCGGCGTCGAGCACCACCTTCGGGGTGTTGGGGTTGAAAAGGGCGTCGAAGCCGAGCGAGGGGTCGAAACGGCGCACGAGCGTGGCTATCTCGGTGTCGGGGCGCTCGGTGAATATAGCCTTCACTGCCTCGATCTGCGAGGGGTCGATAAAGGGTTCGTCGCCCTGGATGTTGATGATTACGTCGGCGTCGCTGCCGAGGTTTGCGTATGCCTCGCGTATGCGGTCGGTGCCCGATCGATGGTCTGGAGAGGTCATCACAGCTCTGCCGCCGAACGATTCCACCGCGCGAAAAATGCGATCGTCGTCGGTGGCCACCGCTACGTCGTCGAGAGCTTTCGACGCCTGGATGTATACGCGCTCTATCATGGTTTTTCCGGCTATGTCGGCGAGCGGTTTCCCCGGGAAGCGGGTCGATGCATAGCGCGCGGGTATGATTCCTATGAATTTCATCGGATATCTGTCAGTATGGGATTGTGAATGATGACTGGTTACACAGGTTTAACGTAAATCTGGGCGTTTTCGTATTTCACCACCCTGACCTTGTCGCCGGCATTGAGGAAACCGCGGAGCGCCACCGCGTCCATCTCCTCGCCCTCTACCTCTACCTTACCGGCTGGCCGCATGTCGGTCACGGCTCTGCCTTCGAAGCCGATGAAGCGCGCCGGAGTCATGTCGACGCCGATGTAGCCGTCGCTCACCTGCTGGGTGAGTAGCAGCTCGGTGTGGCGGCGGGCCCACATGGGACCGTGCGACGACGTCAGCCACCAGATGGCGCCGATTGCGAGCAGGAGTCCGCTCAGGAAGATTATGAGCGTGGACCAGAGTGCTTCGTAGCCCACATAGGTGAGCGAGAAGGTGTAGTGCTCGAGCAGTCCGATAATCAGGGCCGCGCATACGCAGCAGATGCCCGCTATGCCGGTTACTCCGAACCCGGGCACCACGAATATCTCAAGCACTATGAGGATGAGTCCCACCACGAAGAGCACCACTATCCAGCTGCTGGCTATCCCCGTGAGATAGAGCGGCAGGAAGTAGAGCACGGCGGCGATGATGGCTGCCGCCGAGGGGAAGCCCATGCCGGCGGTGTGGAGTTCCATGTAGATGCCGCCGATTATCACCATTATGAGAATGGCCTGCACGGCGGGCGATGTCAGGAAGCCTATCAGGTTGTCGATCCACGTCGGCTTGTATTCCGTAATCGTGTAGTTTTCCACCCCGAGGTCTTTCATCACGTCGCCTATGGATTCAGCTCGGCCGTCGGCATAGCCGTGGCGCAGCGCCTCCTCGGCGGTGAAGGTGATTACGTGGGTGGAGTCGGCGATGCCGGGAACCACCACGCGCTGGTCGACCATCCCTTCGGCTATCAGCGGGTCACGGCGCCACGTGAGCGTGGAGTCCGCCGCGAGTTTCTTGCCGTGGTGCTCGGCGGTGGCGCGCATCATGGCGCGCATGTACGACTGATATTTGTCGGGCATCGCGGCTCCGTCGGCGCCGTTTACCACCGTCACCGCGCCCATCGAGGCGCCCGGATGCATGTAGACCGAGTCGCACGCCAGGGCGATGAGCGCTCCTGCCGAGGCGGCGTTGTTGTCGACGAAGGCCACTACCGGCCCCGGAAAATTCAGCAGCGCGGTGCGGATGGAGTCGGCGTGTTCCACCGAGCCGCCGTAGGTGTTGAGATGCACGAGCAGCATGTCGCTGCCTCGCTCCGAAGCCTCGTTGAGCGCCTGGCGGGTGTAGCGCCAGGTCGACGATCCGATTTCATCGTCGAGCCGGAGCATGTAGACATTCTCGGCTGAAGCGCCGATTGCGCCGAGCAGAGCGGCGAGCAGAAGACAGAAGAACCTGATTTTCATTTCTGGTTGCGGTTTCTTACGTTGTCGATGCCTTTCTTTACCCACGAGGGGACTATGATGGCGCCGATAACGAGATATACGTAATAAGAGAGAATTCTCCAGAAGAGGGCGAGCACGGCGATCATGCCGGGAGCCGTGATGAGGTCGCCGTAGTAGGTGGCGAAGAGCCATTCGCTCAGTCCGGCGCCTCCGGGAGTGGGCGACGCCATGAGGAGCACCCAGACCACAAACTGACGCCCGAGAATCACTGCCTGCGGAGCCTCGGGCACGAAGGCGAGGAAGAGGGCGTTGACCACCAAGTAGCGCGAAATCCACGAAAAGGCGGTGGCGGCGAATACTTCGGCCCACCAGCCGGCCGATTTGGTGCGAAGGTCGCGGCCGGTCGTCTCGATGTCGTTGCCCAGCGCTTCGATTTTTGGCGCCCACCGCCGCAACAGGCGGAAGCTGAACAGCTTGTTGAGGAACTTGCGGATGGCCTGGGGGCGGATGAACAGCCCGATGAAAAGCAGCAGCGTCCACGCGGCTATACCGCCGTAAACGAGCCAGAAGGCGCTCTGCAGCCCTACGTTGACTGCCGTGTGGGAGAATCCGAGCAGCTCGCTGTAGGGCACGAACAGCAGCACAGCCGGAATGGACAGCATCAGGAAGAGTTCGTCGAGGAAGATGGTGGTGAACATCAGCGTGGTTGCTTTGCCAAGCGCCACTCCCTCGCGGTTGAGATAAATCATGCCGAAAGCGCTTCCTCCAACTGCCGACGGGGTGATGGCTGAGGTGAATTCGCACAGCAGTGTGACCTTCAGTGTTTTCCACCACGAGAGCTTGCGGTCGGTGATGGCGCGGAAGCGCCATGCCATGCCGAAATCCCTCCCCGCCATGGCAAGAGCGGCTAAAAAGAGGCTGAAAACGACCCATGGGGTGAAATGTATCAGCGAGAACGTGGATGCGTTGAATTCGCCGTGAAACATCCACGCGACCACGGCGAGCCCTATCGCGACAGGAATCAGAATCTTGCCGTAGATGCCGAGCGCCCGCCGGCGGGGCGACTCCGGTGCCGGAGTATGTTTGTCTGCTGTCATGGCGGAAGCAAAGATAACCAATCCCCGGCAGAATAGCAAATCCGGTTTGAGTCCGGATTCTTTCTGCCGGGGAAAGTGTTTGTGGCAGCCGGATTATTTATAGTTGATCCAGCGGATTATTTCTTTTATGGTCGGTTTCTTGCCGTACATGAATATGCCCACGCGGTAGATTTTGGCGGCCACCCAGATCATGCCGTAGGTGGATATGATGAGCAGGAAGAGCGACAGGGCGATTTCCCAGCCGGGGATGCCGAAGGGGATGCGAGCAACCATCACCATGGGCGACGTGAGCGGTATGATCGAGGTCCAGAAGGCGACTCCCGACGAGGGGTCGTTGCTCGCGGTCATGGCGAAAATAAAGCCGAATACGATCGGTATTACGTTGAAAATCTGCAGCTGGCCGAGATCCTGGATATTGTCGACTGCCGAGCCGATGGCGGCGGAGATTGTGGCGTAGAAGAGGAATCCGGTTATGAGGAAGAGGGTCATGAGCACCATCATCTTCACGAGGTAGCCCACCGAACTGATTATCGAGACTGCCTGGACGAGTTCGATTTCGTTTTGGCCGGAAATCGAGCCGAGGTCGCCTGCCTGCATGGCGGTGACGTCGGTCATGAGGTCGGCGGGGAGAATTGCTGGGAGAAGGAATCCGGCCATGAGCACTATGAGCACCGCCCAGATCACTATCTGGGTGAGAGCCACGAGCCCCACGCCGACGATCTTGCCGAGCATGAGCTGAGTGGGCTTTACGGAGGAAACAATAAGCTCGAGCACGCGGTTGTTTTTCTCCTCGATGATGCTTGTGGAGATCATCTGACCGTAGATGAGCAGGAACATGTAGAGTATGAACGTCATGGCTATGCCGAGGCCGTAGCTTACGCCCGACGAGATGTTTTCCTCCTCTTCGCGGTCGGTGCGGACGGTGGCGAGGCTGACGTTGCTCTCCACATCGTCGAGTATCTGCTGGAGGTTGTCGATGTTGTATTCTTTCAGACGCTGCGTTTCGATAATGCCGTTTATCTGGCGTGTGATGTCGCCCTCGGTCATGACCGACGAGGTGCCGTTGACGTAGTATTTCAGGTTGAGGTCTTTAGCCGTTACGACGTTCTGCGGGATCACGAGTACGGCGGATGCGTCCTCGCGGGCGAGAGCTGAGTCGAGCGGCACGGTGACAGGTTCGAATTTCAGGTCTTCGCTGCTTTCGAGTCCCGGCGCTATCACGCCGCTTTTGTCGATTACGAGAACTGTTGTCTCCGACGGTCCGGCCACGGCCATTATGATGGCCGGAATCACCATCAGAAGCAGCATCAGCAACGGCATGAGTATCGTTGTGATTATGAAACTTTTTTTGGCGACGCGCTCCATGTATTCGCGCTGTATCACCAGTCCTATTTTTGATGACATAATGTGTGAGAATGTGAGAGTCGGTTAGTTAGCGGTTTCTTTTACGGCGCGGATGAATATGTCGTTCATCGTCGACATCGACTCGCCGATGCCTACGAGGCGTGTGGAGTCGTTGGCCAGGGCAATGAGGTCGTGAAGTTCGGCTCCGTCGTTGAGCTTGAGGCTCAGATGGCTGCGTCCGTTGGCATCGGTCTCGCCGGTCTTGAATTCCGATGCTATGGTCCGGAGCTTGGCTTCGAGGGCGGCGGCATCGCCCTCGAAAGTAAGGTCGTAGCAGTTGCCGAAATAGCGGCGTCGCAGTTCGTCGACATTGCCCGTCAGCACGTTGCGCCCCCCGTTGATGAGTGTGATATTGTCGCAGATTTCTTCGACCGACGACATGTTGTGGGTCGAGAAAATCACCGTCGATCCTTCGTTTTTGAGTTTCAGGATTTCTTCCTTGAGAAGGTTGGCGTTGATGGGATCGAAGCCGGAGAACGGCTCGTCGAAAATGAGCAGGCGGGGGCGGTGGAGCACCGTCACGATGAACTGCACCTTCTGCGCCATGCCCTTGGAAAGCTCCTCAACTTTTTTGTCCCACCACGAGAGAATGTCGAACTTCTCGAACCACTGGCGCAGGCGCGCGGTGGCCTCCTGTCGGGAAAGACCCTTGAGCCGGGCGAAGAAGATGGCCTGGTCGCCCACCTTCATTTTCTTATAGAGGCCGCGCTCTTCGGGGAGATAGCCGATTTTCTCAACATCGGCCTGTACGAGCTGATGGCCGTCGAGCAGCACGCGGCCGCTGTCGGGGGCAGTGATGTGGTTTATTATGCGGATGAGGGTTGTCTTTCCTGCTCCGTTGGGGCCGAGCAGCCCGTAGACTTTCCCCTCGGGGACGCTGAGCGACACGTCGCTGAGCGCCTGGTGCGAGGAGTATGCCTTGCTTACGTTTTCTACCTGAAGAATGTCCATATAATCGGTTTGTATTGTTTTATGCCGTTAGACGCGGAAAGCGCCGAAAAGTTTCATGTCAGGGCAAAAAAATCGCGCAGATGTTGCGGATCAGGCTACATCTGCGCGATATTTTCTATCAGAGCAAAGAATTATTTGCCCGAGAGTCTTTCTTTGAGTTCAGCAAGAGCCGAGAGGTCGCCGAGAGTGGTCTTCTCAAGCGGAGCGTTGAGTACGGGAGTCTCTTCGGCGTTGCGGCGGTTGCCGCCGCGGCGGTTGCCCTTGCGGGGAGCGTCGTGACGGTCTGCTCCACCCTTCTCGTCCTCGAAGATGCGGCTGTGAGAAAGGATGATGCGTTTGGAATCCTTGTTGAATTCAATAACCTTGAAGCTGAGCTTCTCGTCGAGAGCGGCACGCGAGCCGTCTTCCTTAACGAGGTGCTTGGGAGTAGCGAAGCCTTCAACGCCGTAGGGGAGGGCGATGACTGCGCCTTTCTCAACCATTTCAACGATGGTTCCTTCGTGGATGGAGCCGACGGTGAAGATGGTTTCGAATACATCCCAGGGATTCTCCTCGAGCTGCTTGTGGCCGAGCGACAGACGGCGGTTGTCCTTGTCGATTTCGAGAACCTGAACGTCGATGTCGGCGCCGATCTGGGTGAATTCGCTGGGGTGTTTGATTTTCTTTGTCCAGGAGAGGTCGCTGATGTGGATGAGGCCGTCTACGCCCTCTTCGATTTCAACGAATACGCCGAAGTTGGTGAAGTTGCGCACTTTTGCGGTGTGCTTGCTGCCGACGGGGTATTTGGTCTCGATGTTCTCCCAGGGATCGTTCTTGAGCTGCTTGATGCCGAGCGACATCTTGCGGTCCTCGCGGTCGAGGGTGAGGACAACAGCCTCTACTTCGTCGCCGACTTTCATGAAGTCTTGAGCGGAGCGGAGGTGCTGGCTCCACGACATTTCGCTTACGTGGATGAGGCCTTCGACGCCGGGTGCGATTTCAACAAACGCACCGTAGTCTGCCATAACCACTACGCGGCCTTTGACCTTGTCGCCGACTTTGAGGTCGGGATCGAGGGCGTCCCACGGATGGGGCTGGAGCTGCTTCAGACCGAGGGCGATACGCTTCTTCTCGTCGTCGAAGTCGAGGATAACGACGTTGAGCTTCTGGTCGAGCGAAACAACCTCTTCGGGGTGGTTTACGCGGCCCCAGGAAAGGTCGGTGATGTGGATGAGACCGTCTACGCCGCCGAGGTCGATGAACACACCGTAGGAGGTGATGTTCTTGACGGTGCCTTCGAGCACCTGGCCTTTTTCGAGCTTGGCGATGATTTCGCGCTTCTGGTTCTCGAGCTCAGCTTCGATGAGAGCTTTGTGAGATACCACAACGTTCTTGAATTCCTGGTTGATTTTCACAACCTTGAATTCCATAGTCTTGCCTACGAAAATATCGTAGTCGCGGATGGGCTTGACATCGATCTGAGAGCCGGGGAGGAAAGCCTCGATGCCGAACACGTCGACAATCATACCGCCTTTGGTGCGGCACTTGATGTAGCCCTTGATGATTTCGTCTTTTTCGAGAGCCTCGTTGATGCGGTCCCAGGAGCGGGCTGCACGGGCTTTGCGGTGTGAGAGGATGAGCTGACCCTTCTTGTCTTCCTGATTCTCGATAAACACCTCGACGGTGTCGCCTACCTTGATGTCAGGATTGTAGCGGAATTCGCTCATGGGGATGATGCCGTCGCTCTTGTAGCCGATGTTAACCACAGCCTCGCGCTTGTTGAGGGCGATGATGGTACCTTCGATTACATCCTTGTCGCGGATAGTGTTGAGCGATTCGTCATAGGTTTTGGTGAGTTCTTCGCGCGATTTTTCGCCTTTGGTCTCACCTTTTTCAAATGCTTCCCAATCGAAATCGGCGATCGGGGAGTTCTTTACTTCTTCAGTCATTAAAAGAAAGTGGGGTTAATAAATAAGGTTAATGCAAACTGCCCGGGCACAATTCTCCCAAGGCGCTGCAAAGTTAGTGATAATTTTCTAATCCACAATATTTTTTGAGAGAGAAAGAATGAGATTTATGTTATTTACGGTATTTACGGAATTTATGCGGTGGAAAAACGGACGCAGGCCGGGGTCTGGAGACTCCGGCCTGCGCTTATCGGGTGAAAGTCAGACTGACATCAGTTGCCGGTCTGCTTCTTGATGACGTATTTGAGGGTTGCGGTGACGTTGAATTTGCCCATGTTGTTGGGCTCGCAGAAGTAGCTGAGGGTTCCGCCCTTGGCTATGTCGGCGGTAATCTTGATGTCGCTGCAGGGATATTTGGGATTGGGGACACCGGTCTCGCTGAGAGGTGTGAAGTTGCCGGTGGCATTGATGGAGTAGCCTACGGGGTTGATCTCAAAAGGCAGATCCTTGATCATGAAGTTGAGCGAGAGGGGCATTTTGTCGGAGAATTTGGCTTTCGCCACTGCGAGAACGGCCTTCATTGTCTTGGGGTCGAGGGTGACAATGTAGTAAGTCTCGTCGGTTGTGAATGCTCCGAGCTGGTTTTCGCCCACGGGGCTGACGTAGGTGTCGGCGAAATAGAGGCTCTGCACGGGAACCACGTTGACAACGTATTTGCTGTCGACGGTATACTGGATGCAGAAAGAGTACATGTTGCCGCGGATCATGGTCTTGACGGAGAGGTTGTCGAAAGCGAGCGAGGAGTTGCCTACCGAAGTGAGGTTTCTTCCGCTTGCCACGAGCCAGCCTTCGCTGTCGGCAACCATTTTGAGGTTCTCGAACTTGAACGAGAGACCCTTGAGATCTTCGGAGAGGTTGAGGTTCTGGATTTCGAGGGTAAGTGCGGCTGCGGTGTAGTCAATAGTTATGCGGTAGATTGTGCCGGTCTCTACTCTGGTCTCGTTGGTGGCGATGTCGGTTACGGCGTTGAAGCAAAGATCCTGGTTGTAGGTAAATATCTGCTTCTGGTCGTTTTTGTCGTCGCTGAGACAGGAGGTCATCATCAGTGCTCCGAACAGGAGCATGGCGATTGAAAATAATTTGCTTTTCATTTGTCTGTTGTGATTGTTTTCTATGTTTTTTGTTTTATGAATCGAATGAAATACGGAGAGTCACTCCGCCGCGGGCCGGTTTGCCGCGTTGGAAGAAGGTGTTGCCGATCGACACGTAACGGAATGTGTCGAAACGTGTGCCGGTGAGGTTCTCGCCCCAGAAATCGAGCGAAAAGTCGCCTTTTTCGAGCCTTACGGATGCTGCGAGCTGCAGGTAGAAAGGCTGGCGGGTGAGGTTTTCCTCGTCCCAGTATATGTTGCCGGTTCCGCGCAGGGAGGTGCTGAACGAGATTGCGTCGAGCCACCGGCAGCGGGCGAGCGGAAGACGGTAATCGCCGTTGATATATAAAGTGTGGGAGGGTGCGTAGGGCACTCTTTTCCCCGAAAAGTCTTTGCGGCCGTTGTTGAAATCCCTGAAGACTGCATGGGTGTAGCCGTAGGAGAAATTAAGATGCCAGCGTGGAGCGGGACGGTAGCTGAGAGTCAGTTCTGCACCATAGCTGCGGGTTTTTCCGGCGTTGGTCATGATGCGGCCGGTGGTGGTGCCGTCGGGGAAGGTGGTGACCTGCTGGTCGCGGCAGTCGATGAGGAAGAAGGCCACTGAGGTGTCGACTTTGCCGTCGTCGCAGGTAATGTGGGCGCCGGCCTCGTAGTTCCAGCTCTTTTCAGGCTTATAGGATACGATTTCGTCGACGTCGTATTTAGGCGCGACACCCATCATCTCCATGATGCGCTGCTGGAGCACGTCGCTGAACATCTGGGTGTTGTAGCCGCCCGACTTGTAGCCCTTGGAAACCGATGCGTATACATACGAACGGCTGAAGTTGTAGCTTACGCTCAGCTTCGGCAGCAGCTGGGTGAATTTCTGCGACAGCACGCCGGTATCGTCGATCACCACCGGCTGGCGCATGAACTCAACGGGTGTGCCGGAGGTGACGTCGTAGACCGTGTAGGCGGTGTTGCAGAAGCTGTCGTACTCCAGGCGGGTATACTCGTAGTCGAGGCGCAGACCGAGCGAGAAATTCCACCGGCCGAGGTCGTAGGACGATTGATGGTAGACGGCGGCGCCGGCCACCGGGGTGCGGAAACGCGAGCCGAGCACGAAGCGGTCGGTGTCCCACTGTATCGGGTAGTCGGGATTCTGCTCGTTGCGGTGTTTGATGATGAGTTCGCTGATGCCCTTTTCCTTGAAAGTGACGGGGGCGTTCATGTGGCCGCGCTTGTAGAATCCGAAGAGCCCGGTCAGCCACGAGTAGCCGCCTTTTGTGCCGCGGATTACGAAGTCCTGAGTGAGCGACCGCTCGTTGCGCGCCTGAGTGAGGGTAAAATAGCTCACCGGCAGGAAGTCCTGGTCGAGCGTCATGTTGTCGTTGATATACTGTAAGCTCGAAATCGAGGCGAAAGTGAAGCCGGGGGTCACCCATTTTACTGTCAGGCCGTCGGTTACTGTCAGGCGGCGGTAAAAACAGGGGTCGTTGTAGCGGATCTCTCCGGTCTCGGAGAAAGCATATGGGTAGCCGTCCTGTTTCGACCATCCGAATGAGGCAACATTTTCTACGCTCACACTCCCGGAGGCGCGCCAGGTGGTTTTCCATCTTGCCGAGGCTCCGCGATCTTTGTCGGCGCGGCTGCCGTCGTAGAGATTTGTATAGAATCCTCCGGAGTAATTGAAATATCCGCTCAGCGACATTCCGAGGCCGTCGGAAAGTCTGCTGTACACACTGAGAGCCGCCTTCGCCGAGCCGTGGGTTCCGCCTTCGGCCATGGCGCGGACACCCTGATAGCGGAGAGGCGACAGAGTATAGATGTTGATGAGGCCGGCCATCGTGTTGCGGCCATACAGGGTTGACTGGGGGCCGCGCATCACCTCGATGCGCTCAATGTCGACGGCATCGAAATCGTAGGCATCCTTGTTGAGGAAAGGCACGTTGTCGACGTTGAGCCCTACGGCGGGCTGGTCGATTCGCGCACCGATGCCGCGCATGTAGATGGAGGCGGTCATCCGCGAGCCGTAGTCGGGGATGTAGAAATTGGGCGCAATCTCGCTCACTTTCTTCATCGACAGAATGTTGAGCCTTTCAGTCTCGGCCGCACCGATGGATGTTACCGCCATGGGCTGCGACTTCATCGGGCCGGGCTGCTTGATGGCCGTCACGGAGACTTCGCCGAGCAGAGTCGTGGAGTCGGCTGCGGCTTCCGATACAGAAGCTGCGGCCGAGGGGCATACGCAGGCGGCAAAGAGCAGTGTGATAAGACCGGTTCTCACTTTATTCAGTAGTATAGCTTTTTGAATTTGCAAAGTTAGCGATTTTTCACCGTGCCGCAATATCAATATCACCCCGCCGGGCATTTTTATAAATTATTATCAAATTGTTATTAATTTCTTAATAAAATCCCATATTTAAGGAATGTATGGTGCATAAGCCTCTGAAATACGGCAAAGTGAAACTAAACCAATTGTAAAATAGCAAAATCATACTATTTTGCTTGATTCTTGTAACATTTTGTAATCAAACCGTTCTGACTTTAAATTTCTTGCTTATATTTTCCGGTTAACGTTATAAATCGTTATCTTTGCAGCATGGAATCAAATGTCGAGACAAAATCCGCAGTATGTGCGGCAGATCTCTCCGACGGGGTGGTGATAATTCCCACTTACAACGAACGGGAGAATGTGGCGGCTGTAATTGAGGCTGTTATCGGGCTGCCCCATCAGTTTGACGTGCTCATAATCGACGATAATTCGCCCGACGGCACGGCGGCCATTGTGCGCGAGAAAATAGAGATGCACCCCGGGCGGGTACACCTCCTCGAGCGCAGCGGCAAGCTTGGCCTCGGCACGGCTTACATAGCCGGTTTCAAGTGGGCGCTCGAACATGAGCAGTATAACTACGTGTTTGAGATGGACGCCGATTTCTCCCACAATCCCACGGATCTGATAAAACTGTATGAAGTCTGCGCCTGCGGCGGAGCCGACATGGCGGTAGGTTCGCGCTATCTTACAGGCGTGAACGTGGTGAACTGGCCCATGGGCCGCGTGCTGATGTCGTTCTATGCCTCTAAATACGTCCAGATCGTGACCGGCATGCCCATCCACGATGCCACCGCGGGGTTCGTGTGCTACACCCGGCGTGTGCTTCAGGCGCTTCCGCTCGACAAAATCCGCTTCAAAGGCTATGCCTTCCAGATTGAAATGAAATTCCTTACGTATAAGTACGGTTTCACAATCAAGGAAGTCCCCATCATATTCGTGAACCGCGTTCTCGGCACGAGCAAAATGAGCTCCGGAATCTTCGGCGAGGGCGTGGTGGGAGTGCTCCGGCTGAAATGGTCGAGCTGGTTTACAAAATATCCTGATTACAGCCGAAAATGAGCCGCATTATCATATACAACGCACGAATAGTGGACGACGGACGCTCGTTTGCCGGATTCATCGAGACCGACGGCGAGCTGATAGCCCGCGTCGGCACTATGGATGAGTGGGACGGGGAGCCGGAAGCCGCTCCGGGCGATACGGTTATCGACGCCGGAGGCATAATGGTGATGCCCGGCGTAATTGACGAGCACGTGCATTTCCGCGATCCGGGTCTGACGCAGAAAGCCGACATGGAGTCGGAATCGCTTGCGGCGGTTGCCGGGGGCGTGACTTCATTTATCGACATGCCCAACACGCGCCCCGCCACGGTTACAATGCAGGCGGTGGAGGATAAAATGGCCCGCGCCGCCGAGGTCTCGTATGCCAACTACGGCTTTTTCATCGGCGCCACGAACGACAATCTCACCGAACTCCTCGGTGCCGACTATTCGCGGGTGGCGGGAGTGAAGCTTTTTCTCGGCTCGTCGACAGGCAACATGCTCGTAGACAGCGACTCGACTCTGGCGCGCCTCTTCGCCGAGGTACCTGCGCTGATAGCTGTCCACGCCGAGAGCGAGAGCATAATCCGCGAGAGCCGCGAGCGTCTGCTGAAAGAGTGCGGCGGGAGCATACCCGTGGAGCGCCATCCCGACGTACGCCCGCGCAGCGCCTGCACGGAAGCCACGCGCCATGCCGTGGAACTGGCGCGGAAATACGGTGCGCGGCTCCACGTGATGCATATTTCCACGGCCGATGAACTTGCCTTTTTTGCTCCCGGGCCGCTCGAGGGGAAACGCATCACGGCGGAGACATGTCCGCAGTATCTGCTTTTTGACCGCGGGGACTTCATGCGCCTCGGCCCGAGGATAAAATGCAATCCCGCCATCAAGGAGACTGCCGACCGCGAGGCTCTGCGCCGCGCGGCGGCCGACGGCACGATCGACGTAGTCGCCACCGACCATGCTCCCCACCTGCTGTCAGACAAGGCGGGCGACGCCCTGACGGCCGCCTCGGGCATGCCTATGGTGCAGTTCTCGCTCCGCGCCATGCTCGGACTCGCCTCCGAGGGGGTACTGACTCCGGAAAAGGTGGTGGAGCTGATGTGCAACAATCCGGCTCGCCTCTACGGCATAGACCGTCGCGGATTCCTGCGCCCGGGCTATTACGCCGACATAGTGCTGGTCGATCCCGACGGGAGCGCCGACGAGGTTACCGACGGGGAGGTAGTGAGCCGCTGCGGCTGGACTCCCCTTGCAGGGAAATATCTCCCGGCAGCCGTGAAGATGACAATAGTTAACGGCACGGCGGTATATCGCGGCGAGCGCAGGCCGACAGCCCTTCCGAGGGCGGCGAAAGCGCTGAAATTCAATGCAAATAATCGTTAAAACAATATATTACAATGGAAAAAACCGATGTAAAGACGCTCGATAAGGTAGTGGTCCGTTTTTCGGGCGACTCGGGCGACGGTATGCAGCTTGCCGGCAACATTTTCACCAATGTGTCGGCGGGACTCGGCAACCGCGTGTCGACTTTCCCCGACTATCCCGCCGAGGTCCGCGCACCGCAGGGCTCGCTCAGCGGGGTGTCAGGGTTCCAGGTGAGCGTGGGAGTTGAAGTCCACACTCCCGGCGACAAATGCGACGTGCTCTTAGCCATGAACCCGGCGGCTCTCAAGCAGAACGCCCGTTTTCTGAAACCGGGCGGCGTGGTGATTGTGGATATAGACTCTTTCAAGGAGAGCGACCTGAAGAAGGCGCTCTTCACCACCGATAATCCTTTTGAAGAACTCAAGCTCGACGCCCAGGTGGTGGAGGTTCCGGTCACAGAGATGACCAGAGCCGCGCTCGCTGACTCGGGTCTCGACAACAAGAGCGTGATGAAGTGCCGCAATATTTTCGCCCTCGGCCTGGTGTGCTGGCTCTTCGACCGTCCGCTCGAAAGCGCTCTCCATCATCTCAAAAACAAATTCGGGCGCAAACCGGCCATCTTCGAAGCCAACGCCAAGGTGCTCGAGGCAGGCTACAACTACGGCGCCAACATCCACGCATCGGTAACCACCTGCCGCATCGAGACGGAGGACGTGACCCCCGGCGTGTATACCGACATCAACGGCAACACGGCTACCGCGTGGGGTCTTATAGCCGCATCGGAAAAGAGCGGCCGCAATCTCTTTCTCGGCAGCTACCCGATCACTCCCGCCACCGATATTCTCCATGAGCTTGCGAAACGCAAGGACTTAGGGGTGAAAGCGGTGCAGATGGAGGACGAAATAGCCGGCGTATGTTCGGCAATCGGAGCGTCGTTTGCCGGCGATCTCGCCGTAACCTCCACCTCCGGCCCGGGCCTCGCCCTGAAGAGCGAGGGAATCGGCCTCGCCGTGATGGCCGAGCTTCCGCTGGTGGTGATCGACGTTCAGCGCGGCGGCCCGTCGACGGGCCTTCCCACCAAAACCGAGCAGACCGACCTGATGCAGGCGCTCTACGGCCGCAACGGCGAGTCGCCCATAGTAGTTGTGGCGGCAGCGTCGCCCACCGACTGCTTCACGATGGCCTTCGAGGCCGCGAGGATAGCCATGGAGCATATGACTCCGGTGATTCTGCTCACCGACGCTTTCATAGGCAACGGTGCGAGCGCATGGCGGGTGCCGGAGGCCGACGAACTCCCGGCAATCAATCCGCCGCTGCTCCCCGCGACGATGACCGACGGCTCCTGGCGTCCGTATAACCGCAAGGACAGTAATATGGTGCGCTACTGGGCCATACCTGGCACCGAAGGCGCTGCCCACCGCATCGGCGGCCTGGAGAAGGACTTCGAGACCGGCGCAATCTCCATCGATCCGGTCAACCATGAGCGCATGGTGATGGCCCGCCGCGAGAAGGTGGCGCGTGTGGCCGACGATATTCCGGCTCTTGAGGTTCTGGAGAATCCCGGGGCGGATACCCTTCTTGTAGGCTGGGGAGGTACTTACGGCCACCTGCGCACTGCAGCGGCGGAACTCAATGCCGCGGGAGTCAAAGTGGATTTCGCCCACTTCCGCTATATCAACCCGCTGCCGGCCAATACCGGCGAGGTGCTCGCACGCTACAAGCGTGTTATAGTGGCGGAGCTCAACACGGGCCAGTTCGCCGACTATCTTCAGTCGAAATTCCCGGGCTGCCGGATAGAGCGCATCAACAAGATTCAGGGGCAGCCGTTCATGGTGAGCGAAATCGTTGAAAAAGTAACTGAAATTATGGAGGAAAAGTAATGACGACGGAAAACGAAACTCAGTATAAGGCAAGCGATTACAAAAGTGCCCAGCCGGTGCGCTGGTGCCCGGGCTGCGGCGACCACGCCATTCTCAATTCGCTCCATAAGGCTATGGCTGCAGTAGGCGTTGCGCCACACAAGACGGCCGTAATTTCCGGCATAGGCTGCAGCTCGCGCCTTCCGTATTATATGAACACTTACGGTTTCCATACCATCCACGGGCGTGCCGCAGCCATTGCGACAGGTTTCAAGGTGGCGCGCCCCGACATGACGGTATGGCAGATTTCGGGCGACGGCGACGGTCTGGCCATAGGCGGAAACCATTTCATCCATGCCGTGCGCCGCAATGTAGACATAAACATTCTGCTGCTCAACAATAAGATCTACGGTCTTACCAAGGGTCAGTATTCCCCCACGAGCGACCGCGGCTTCGTTTCGAAATCGTCGCCCTACGGCACCACGGAGGATCCGTTCATACCTGCGGAACTCGTGTTCGGTGCCCGCGGCAATTTCTTTGCCCGCAGTATCGACGTGGAGCTTCAGATTTCGCAGGAAGTGCTCGCCGCCGCAGCGCGCCACCGCGGCACGTCGGTGGTTGAAATCCTGCAGAACTGCGTGATTTTCAACAACGGAATCCACAATTTCATCACTGACCGCGAAACCCGCCCCGACCGCACCATACACCTCGTCCACGGCGAGAAGATGCTCTTCGGCAAGGATATGAACAAGGGTCTGGTGCAGGACGGATTCCTGCTGAAAGCCGTGACAATAGGTGAGGACGGGTATACGATGGACGACGTGCTTGTTCACGACGCGCATTGCCGCAGCAATTTCCTGCACCAGCAACTCGCGATGATGGACGGCCACGACCTTCCGCTCGCCATCGGCATAATCCGCGACGTGGATGCCCCCGTCTACAACGAGGAAATCGACGCTCAGGTGGCAGAAGTGCGCTCCCGCAAAAACTTCGGTTCGCTGCGCGATATGATTCTCGCCGGCGAAACCTGGACGGTGTGACGATTCTCCCCATAAAGACATAATACCCGCGTCGGGATTCCGCGACACAAAATCGTATCGGAATCCCGGCGCTTTTTTATGAAGAGGGATTTTATCAAAATTTTCTTTTTCTTCTTCTGAAGCCTCGAAAACGAAAAAAACGGGGTAAATAGCCTTTATGGGTTGGTTGCGGCGTGTCCCTGCCGTAATATCGGGCAGATTCAATTTGTGAAGAAACAATCAGAGGGTTGTTCCCGTTTCCGACGGCCGCTGTGAATACGTTCATTATCTCATATTTATCACCATACAATGCCGGAGGACGCCGCATAATTTCAGAAACTACGTATTCGATATGCCGGGACTGTAATATATACGTATCCGGTGCTTTGCACGTAACCTTTTTGAGCTCGTTGTCGCCATAGAACACAATCACTGAATAAATCGGGATTTCTGGATTCCGGGGGAGACTCTGCCGGATAACATTTATGTGTCCGGAATTTTGCATTACCGGATTGTAGAAACGGTATTTGTCTTTACCGTATTTCATAATTTTTGTCCAGTATTGCTGATGTTCGTCTCCGAAAATCCAACCGCTGTACTCTTTTACCTCAAATACGATAATTCCCGCCTTAGTTGCCACGGCTACATCTATCTGTGTATACTCGCCGTTCGGCTTTTGAAGATACAGGTCGTGAAAGATACATTTAGGATTGATGCCTGATTTTAATAAAGTCAAGACTAAACTTCGTTCCGATCGTTCGCCGCGGTTAAGGGGTGTGACGAGCCTGATTAACCGTAAATCATTGTTCCTTTTCCGTAATCGGTAAATAAGGTAAATGATAGCTGATATAAAACAAAAAACTATTATGGGTGAAGCAATATCCATTATAGGCCTGATAACGACTAAAGATGATGACCGTCAGATAAAATCACAATATGCTGTATGCAACTTGCCTTGCAATATGCAAAATTAACAAAGATTCGGGAGTTTCTTCTATATCCTCATATATAATATTCAGGAATTGATATTAATCGATGCCATTACCTTATAAAAAGGCGGTGTCATGGCTTCGCCGGGGTCGAGGCATCGCGGCTCCGCGGCTCGCCTCGATTTTCTTTGGGGGTGGCCTGTCCCATAGCTCCGCTTCGCTCCGCAGTGGGTTAGGGAGACATCGCGCCTCGCGGCGCTTTCTCGATATATTCGCGGCGGACGTGAAGAATCATACTGTGGTTTAAATAAAGATAGAATACAAAATGCATTGCCATAACCACCGATGCACATTTTAATTTTGCAATTGCATAATAAATGCTTATATACAGTGTGTTGCGGGGCGCTATATTTGGCGCCGCAGAATAAAAAGCATATTCCACCCAGAACAATATGATGCTGAAAGAAAATGCCCGGACTCTGCGGGCGCTAAATATAGCGCCCCTACAATATTCTTATTATCAATTATTTATTGTATTATCGCAACATCGCTATTGTCGGTGCTCACGCCGACAAAATTATAATGTATTCGAGCCTAAGTAAACAGCATTGAATCACGTCTGTACGACCGCAGGATATCAGTGCTTTGACTATCTGATGACGACCTTTTCGACAGTGGAGCCGGTGCGGCGGATGTAAATGCCGGGGGCAAGAGAGGAGGGGTCGGCAATCCGAATGCCGTTGAGATCGTAGTAGACCGGTACGGTATTTTCGCCGATGACCGCGGCTGAGACTCCGGAGTATTCTTTGCTTTCCATGGCGGAGATGAATGCGGGGTCGTAGGTTGTGGACATAGGCTGGCGGCCGTGGAGCGTGTAGTCGACTTTTACAGTGGGGAGTGTCTCTCCGTAGGAGTAAAGGCCTGATTCGGAAAGCGGGAGGACGTTGCCGTCGATTACGATTCTGTCGATAGTAAGATCTGAGTCTGTCGGTTTGATTTCCAAAAGTTTTTCTTTCATATAGACAGAGAAATCCCACATTTCCTGCACGTTTTCCGAAATACCCGCGTCCTCATAAGCCTTTTTGCAAGCTCCGGGCACGTGGAGTAGCCCGGCTTCTACTCTGACCTTGACAGATGGCTCAGCAGACTGGAGGTAGGTGACGCTGCATAAGGGATTGAAACAATTGAATTCTATTTCATTATCAGAAGCGATATAAACGGGAAAACTCTGCGGGTATGAGGCACTTGTCACGGTGTTGTTGAATTCCTGGTTTGCCCAGGTGACCGGATACTTCTTACCGTCGTATTCAATGTGACCGGGGATAGTAAGCCAGGGATCAGCATCGAAATAGCGCCCGCTGAGACATGCGTAGCCGTCCATTATGAGGTATCTGCATCCGTCATAATCAACGAATACGCCCGGGATTTCGTTGTCGGACTCTATAATCCTTTTGAATCCGTCCCAATAAGGTGCGTTTTCGTAAGCATCCTTTGACCCGACGGGGACAATGAGAGTAGTACGACTCCTTCGGTCTCCGCCCATGTTGAGAGCTCCGCAATCGGGAATAAGTTCGGCGGGAACGGGATTATTGATCCTGAGGAATTCGAGTTTAGCGCCGGCAAAACCGGAAATTGCCGACCATCCGTAGTCGGTGACTCCGGCCGGGATTTCAAGGTATTCGATATTGCTGTGAGGGAGGGAGTAGTCGCCGAACCCCTTGAGTCCGGCGGGAAGTTTCAGAGATTCGAGCTCCCAGGCGCATGATTCATGCGACCGTGAGCCTGCACCGAAGGGAAGATAATCTGGCTGATTCATGATGTCGCCCACCAGAGTGCTTTCGCTGAGGTCGAGGTCAAGCAGCACGTAGAGATTGTCGCAAATAAAAAGGATGTCGTCGGCATTGAGCGGGCCGCTGACTTTCAGGCTGACAATGTCGTGCCATTCCGATTCGTCGAGGAGGGTGGAGAGGGTACCGGCTTCCGTTGTGGTTACGGTGCGGTGAAGCAGTTCGTCGTAGGGGCGGATATAAACATCCACGTTGTGAGTTGCGTTCATGGGTATAAAAGCTATTCCGATGCTTGAGAACTCATTGCCTGCGCTAAAGATTTTGTCGTCGACTGTGGCGTATACAACGGGACCGAGCGACTGGAGGTTGCAACCCCAGTAAGTTTCTCTCAGCACTTTGTCGGGACCGACATTTCTGTCTATCCGGCAGAGGCCGGCATCGCCATGAATATTGAAATTTATTGATGAGATATAAGGCGAATTGCCTTTAGCAGGACATGATGCCGGGGCTTCGACAGAGCCTCTCACGAATTTCCATCTGTCGGAGCCGTCTTCCTTCGCGACTATCTGCAGCCGCATGGAATCGTCGATGGGGCTGTTGAAACATAAATCGCGAATTATCTGCGGGTGATGGGCAACCCAACTGAATCCAAAGAGTTCGCTGTCGGTTGTGGCGTCGAATCTGATCCCCTTGTCGGGATTCACTTCTACGATGTTGTTGTCTTTGTCGACGAGAGCGATGGTTACCACACCGTTGAATTCATTGGGTGCGGTGGTTACACCGAAACTGATGTCGAAGGGTTCGCCGGGGGTGACGTCGACTGTTGTAAGGTTTATTCCGAGGCCTTTACCGGCAGTGCTCCAAAGGTAGCCGTAGTCGTTCCAAACGTCGGAGTATAGGTCGTTGTCGGTACCGGGGTAAATGTTTATCACAATTCCCTGGCTCTCGGTAAATTCGCCTGTGGCTTCTATGTCGAAGAATCCGTTTGCAACGCCATCCCAGCCCCAGTTGATGTGGAAAAGACCGTTTTCGTCGTAACCGTCGCATACAAAAGTGTGGCCTTCGCCTAATTCCGTGTATGCGGAGGTAATTACAGGGCAGTCGTTGTCGATCTGAGCGCGCAGCATGCCGATCCAGTCCTCTCCGGAGAAATTCGCTGCTGTGAGGTACTGTGCTTCGTGAGAGTAGCCGAAGTAGCGGAAGAGACCCTGCTGAATCACGAACGGCATTGCTCCCGACGCACCGAGGCCGTAGTTCATATTGACAGCCGCGCCGGCTGCCTGCATGAGTTTCGCCACTTCCTGCGCCTGTTGGTCGGTGTATTGTCCCTCTTCGAATTTGTCGGGCATGAGGTCGAAATCGAAAGTAGCCTTATCGAAGTCGAAATCGAGCCGGGCACCGTTCCATGGCCAGTCGTGATGACCTTTGGCCTGAAGGGGCCAGCGTTTGTAGTCCATGACGATGGCCATTGCGGTGGCGACGCAGCCGGTGATGGTGCGTGTCCCGTCGATTTCGGGGCAATTCAGGTTATAGGGAGCGCCCTGACCCCATTCGGCGGTGGGAAGTACCTTGGCCTGCGCGGGGAGAGGGGCTGCTTTTGTCCATGAAGTGTGCGTGGGCTTGCCGGTGAGAACGCTGTCGGATTTCTCGGCTATACGCCTGAGAATTGCATTGAGCTGTGGCGGAACGGAGGTGGAATCGAAGCGGCCGCCGGTTGAGTAGCCAAGCACGCGGGGCATGCGGTCGTCGCCGCCGACGATCACGAAGCCTTTGTCGCCATCGAGGTTGAAAATGTAGTATGGAGCGGCATGCGGTGAGGCGGCTGCAGCCTTTGGGGTTGCCGGTTTCTGTAATTCGGGGTTACCGCCGAATTCAGAAGCCACGCCGAGGGCGTCGGAAAGCGAAATTTGCCGAGCAGAGCCAGCAATGGCCGTGAGGGCGAGTATGAGCGAGAGGATTTTCTTAAGCATGGGATTATCTTTGAAAAGGTTAAAGTGCAAAGGTAATACCCAAAGGACGAAATTATACTTTTGCTTAATAAAATTAACTATTTTTAAGTCGGGAATCAGGAGGTGCATATAAGAACGGCCGACACGCTGAAGCGCACCGGCCGAAACAAATAATTCAGGGACGATTTTTTCGGAACCTTATTCGATGTAGCCGAAGTTGCGGAGTTTGTTTTCGCGGTTGCGCCAATTGGGTTCGACTTTAACGAAAAGTTCGAGGTATACTTTCTTTCCGAAGAATTTCTCGATGTCTTTGCGGGCGTCGGTGCCGACGCGCTTGATTTTCTGTCCGGCGTGGCCGATTATGATGCCTTTCTGCGATTCGCGCTCCACGTAGATTACGGCCATGATGTGGATGGCGTTGTCTTTTTCCTCGAATTTCTCAACGATCACCTCGACGGAATAAGGTACTTCCTTTTCGTATTCGAGAAGTATTTTCTCGCGGATTATTTCGGTGACGAAGAATCGTGCGGGCTTGTCGGTGAGGGCGTCTTTGCCGAAGTATGGGTCGCTGACGGGAAGTAGCTCGATAATCCGGTTCATGAGGTTGTCGACGTTGAAATGCTCTTTTGCGGAGACAGGGAATATTTCGGCAGCGGGGAGCATTGTGCGCCATTTTTCGACGATTTTTTCGAGGTCGGCCTGGTCTTTAATGAGGTCGATTTTGTTGATGACGAGCAGGACGGGAACTTTCTCGGTGGCGACCTTTGCGAGGAAGTCGGCGTTTTTCGACGGGTCTTCGACCACGTCGGTTACGTAGAGGAGGACATCGGCGTCGACGAGGGCGCCTTCGCTGAAGCTGAGCATAGACTCCTGGAGTTTGTATTTCGGGGAGAGTACGCCGGGGGTGTCGGAGAAAACAATCTGGTAGTCGTCGGTGTTTACGATGCCCATGATGCGGTGGCGCGTGGTCTGGGCCTTGGAGGTTATGATGCTTATGCGCTCGCCGACGAGGTCGTTCATGAGCGTTGATTTTCCCACGTTTGGGTTGCCTACTATGTTGACAAAGCCTGCTTTATGTTCCATTTCGTTCGGTTTTTTGAATTGATGATAAATTAAGTATGTCTTATAAATAAATTAATACATTTCTTAATGCGCCCTGCGGCGACCTTTCTTTCATCCTTTCAGTTATAATGGAACCCCATTATGCCATCAAGGCTTAAAGAAATTTCATCCGTATGTCACACCAATAAATACATTAATTTATTTGCAAGACATACTTATAAACAAAAATAGCACCTTAAAAGATGCTATTTCCGTTAAAATATTGCTTATTCCGGAATCAGAGATCCCAGATAATGTACATTGCGCCCCAGGTGAACCCGGCTCCGAAGGCGGTGAGGATGATCTTGTCGCCTTTTTTGAGTTTGTCTTTGTATTCGTCGAGACAGAGGGGAATGGAAGCAGCGGAGGTGTTGCCGTAGTGTTCGATGTTTACGAGCACTTTTTCGGAGGCTATTCCTGCGCGTGATGAAACGGCTTCGATGATGCGGAGGTTTGCCTGATGGGGCACGAGCCAGTCGACGTCGTCCATGGTGAGGTTGTTGCGCTCAGCAACTTCAAGCGATGACTCGAGCATGTCGGTCACGGCATTTTTGTAAACGTTGCGGCCGTCCTGGATGACGAAGTGCTGCTGGGCATCGATTGTTTCGTGGGAGGCGGGGAGTACGGAACCTCCGGCGGGCATGAGGAGGTGGTCGCGGCCTTCACCGTCGATGTGGAACACGCCGTCGATTACTCCGACTTTCTCTTCGGTGGGTTCGAGGAGCATGGCTCCGGCGGCGTCGCCGAAGAGGGGGCAGGTGGCGCGGTCGTTATAGTTGACCATCGACGACATTTTCTCAGCAGCGACAATGACCACTTTCTTGCGGAGACCGGATTTAACGTAGGCGGAGCCGTCTTCGAGCGCAACGAGGAAACCTGCGCAGGCAGCCTGAATGTCGTAGGCGTAGGCATTTTTCATGCCGAGCTGGTGGGCGATTACGGATCCTGTAGAGGGGAAGCGGTAGTCGGGGTTTGAGGTGGCGCAGATGAGGAGGTCGACTTCTTCGGGTTTTGTGCCGGTTGACTCGAGGAGCCGTTCAACGGCTTTTACTCCGAGATAAGAGGAGCCGGCTCCGGGCACTTTGAGTATGCGGCGCTCCTTGATGCCGACACGGGTGGTGATCCACTCGTCGTTTGTGTCGACCATCTTAGATAGCATTTCGTTGTCGAGTATATCGTCGGGGGCATAGGAGGCTATGCCTGAAATTCTCGCGTTGAGCATAGTTTGTTTGATTGGTTTGGTAAGGTTACAGCAAAAATGAACACCCCTGCAGCCGGTGCACGGAGACGTCGCCGGCGACTACATTGGCATTCAGATTTGCATGAATAAAACGATGGAGAAAAGAATCACTTTCTCCACTGCAGACTCTTTTCTGCTCCTCGCGGAGGATGCAGTTCAGATAGCCGATCAGATGGCAGCCGATTTCTCGATAGCTATGTGTCCGCGGTAGTAGCCGCATTCACCGCATACAGTGTGGTAAATGTGCCATGCGCCGCAGTTGGGGCATACGGCGATAGTGGGGGCTACAGCTTTGTCGTGGGTACGACGTTTTGCGGTACGGGTCTTTGATTGTTTGCGTTTAGGATGTGCCATTGTACTTTATGATTTTCTGTTATATTATTATTGTATCAATCGTTTTCTTCTTCGTTGTTGCCGCTGAGTTTGCGGAGGGAGTCCCAGCGGGGGTCGGCGGGAGCGTCGGAGTCCATTGTCTCCATTTCGTCGATGAGGTTCTCTTCCATTTCGGCGTCTTCGTCGCCGGGACGGCGTGCGCGGTGCTTGCGGAGGATAGCGCTCATTGCGCTGTTGCACTTGCCCATCGGGTGGACATGCTTCATAGGCACGGCGAGCGAGGCTGTGTCGTAGATCATGTATGCCACGTTGAGCGAGTTGTCGCTTCCCGGAATTATGAGAAGGTCGTCGTTGTCGTCGTTGTAATCGTCGCCGTATTTCACGTTGAGGTCATAGGTGGCTTCGATGGGCATGATGAGGTCGTCGAGACATCTGTCGCAGATGAGTGTGACAGTGCCGGAAATCACGAACGCGAGCTTGTAGAGGTCGTGCTTGTGAGTCACCGTCAGGCTGACGGTGAGGTCGGCATCATGTATGTCGGCGCTTTCCATATTCGCGAAAAACTGTTTTCCGAGGTGGTACTCAAACTGATGGGTGCCTTCGGAAAGAGATTTCAACGGAACGCTATATTCGGTAAACTTTCCCACAATTCAGATTGGTTGAAAAAACTTTGCAAAATTAGGGAAAATCTTTTGCATAGCCAAATTATTGTGCTTTTTTTCTGTTACAAAGATTCTGAAGGGGTGTTTCCGGAGGCGTCGGGTGAAGAGGGGTCGAGGTATTTGCCGTCGACTTTTATCGGCTCGATGTGGAGTCCGATGTAGGTGTTGGCGCCGAAGCGTTCGCGCAGTTTGCGCTCGATGCTTGAGGCGTGCTCGTGGGCGTGATAGAGGCTTATGTCGCCCGGAAGGCGGAGATGCATGGTGACGGCGATTCCGTTGCCTATGCGGCGGGTGCGGAGGTGGTGGATCTCGCATACTTCAGGTTCCTCTTCGGCAATCCGGATTATTTCTTTTTCAATCTCGTCGGGAAGGCTGCCTTCGGTAAGTTCGTCGACGGCCTGTTTCATGAGTTTCAGAGCGGCCGAGATGATGAAGAAGCTGACAATGACAGCGGCGATGGGGTCGAGTAGGGTCCATCTGTGTCCTAAAAACAGTGCGCCGCCCACGCCGATTGTGGTTCCGATTGAGGAGAATGCGTCGGATCGGTGGTGCCAGGCATTCGCTACTACGGCCTGCGAGCCGGTTTCCTTGCCGGCTTTTACTGTGAAGCGGAACGCCCACTCCTTGAGGATGATGCTGAGCAGTGCCGCAGCAAAGGCTATGAATCCGGGGCGCGGTATGCCTTCGCCGGTGATGCATCGGTAGATTTTGCAGGCACCGTCGTAGCAGATGGCCACCCCGACTGCGAGCAGCATCAGTCCGATGATGGCGGTGGCGAGGGTTTCGTATTTCCCGTGGCCGTAGTGGTGATCCTTGTCTTCGGGTTTTCCGGCAATTCTGACAAAAACGAGAACTACGATGTCGGTGAGGAAGTCGGAAAGTGAGTGGACGGCGTCGGCAATCAGGGCGGTGGAGTGGCCCAGGATGCCGGCAACGAATTTGAAAATGAGGAGCACTACGTTGACAAGGCTGCCCATCAGGGTGACGCGATAGATTTTTCGCTGTCGGTCGGAGCTGTTTCCGGTCTGTTGCATAATGTCAGGTGTGTTTTACGAGAGAGGTTCCGGAAATGTCGGCGAGGCGCGAGGAGGTGTCGTCGAGCTGGTCGAGGGGGAGGGAAAGGGTGAGACGGCAGGTGTTGTCGAATTCCTGGGAAAGGATTTTTACTTCGAGTTTTTTCATGAGGCGCATAACGTCGTTCATGGCGAGGTATGGAAAAGTCACTGAGAGGGTGGTCATTTCCCTTCCCTCCACTATCTCCGCCGCCCCGATGGCCTGACGTGCGGCCTCGCGGTAGGCTGCGATGAGTCCGGAGGTACCGAGTTTTATGCCGCCGAAGTAGCGCACCACGGCTATGGCGATGTTGGTGAGCGAGAAGGAGTTGATCTGGCCGAGAATCGGTTTCCCGGCAGTGCCGGAGGGTTCGCCGTTGTCGGAGGACAGAAAAATCTTACGGTCGGCGCCGATCATGTAGGCCCAGCATACGTGGCGGGCGTCGTGATATTCGTTTGCCACGCGCGCAATCACCTCTTTCGCCTCTTCCGCGGAGCTTACGGGAAAGGCAAAAGCGAGGAAGCGGCTCATCTTTTCGCGGATGACCGCTTCCGAGGGGTTTTGTATGGTGAGAAAGCGCGCCAAATCAGATAATGAGCATGGCGTCGCCGTAAACACCGAAGCGGTATTTTTCTCTGACGGCTTCGTCGTAGGCTTTCATCACGAGGTCGTAGCCGCCGAATGCAGCCACCATCATGAGCATTGTCGAGTAGGGAAGGTGGAAGTTTGATACAAGGGCGTTGGCTACGGTGAATTCGTAGGGGGGGAAGATGAATTTGTTGGTCCAGCCGGTGTAGGTTTTCATGTGGCCGCCCATGGAGACAGCGCCGACGATTCCACGGAGCACTGAGGTGCCGACGGCGCAGACCTTTCCGCCGGCGTCTTTAGTGGAATTCACGAGTTGTACGAGTTCTTCGCCGGCATTCATTTCCTCGGAGTCCATGCGGTGTTTGGTGAGGTCTTCAACGTCGATTTCGCGGTAGTTGCCGAGGCCGCTGTGGACGGTGAGGAATCCCTGCTTCACGCCTTTGATCTCAAGCCGCTTGAGAAGCTCGCGCGAGAAGTGGAGACCGGCGGCGGGAACCACGACAGCGCCTTCGCGTGCGGCGAAGATTGTCTGGTAGCGTTCGGCATCCTCTGCCACGGGTTCGCGGCGGATGTAGTCGGGGAGGGGAGTGTTGCCGAGGCGGTAGAGGGCTTCCTTGAATTCGTCGTGTGGGCCGTCGTAGAGGAATCGGAGGGTGCGTCCGCGGGAGGTGGTGTTGTCGATTACCTCAGCCACCATCGACTCATCGTCGCCGAAATACAGTTTGTTGCCGATGCGGATTTTGCGCGCGGGTTCCACGAGCACGTCCCAGAGTTTGTTTTCGGCGTTGAGTTCGCGCAGCAGGAATACTTCGATCCGGGCGCCGGTCTTTTCCTTGTTGCCGTAAAGCCGGGCGGGGAAAACCATGGTGTCGTTGAAAACCATGAGGTCGCCGTCGACGAAGTAGTTGATGATGTCTTTGAAAATATGGTGTTCAATCGAACCGTCGGCTCGGTTCACTACCATGAGCCGGGATTCGTCGCGCACGGGTACAGGATATTGCGCGATAAGGTCGTCGGGGAGATTGAATTTAAACTGAGAAAGCTTCATGATTTATGTTCGTAATTTTCGGGGAACGTAAGAGTGGTGTTGCGGATGAGTTCTACGGCGTTGTCGACGCTCAGGCACCGGTCGATGGTGACGTCGCCCACGCGGGTGCGCCGCAGAGCGGTAAGGTGTGCGCCGGAGCCGAGCGCGATGCCGATGTCGCGCGCGAGGGCGCGGATGTAGGTTCCTTTGCTGCAGGTGACTGCGATTGTGATTTCGGGTACTTCCGGATTGAAATCCAGGAGCCGTATGCTGTCGATGACGAGTGTCTTCGGCTTGAGCTCTACCTGCTGTCCTTTGCGCGCCATATTGTAGGCGCGCTTGCCGTCGATTTTGCAGGCGGAGAAAGCGGGTGGAATCTGCTGGATGGTTCCTGCGAACTGCGGGAGGGTCTTCTCAACGAGTCCGCGGGTGATATGGGCGGCCGGGTAGGTGGCGTCGATTTCAGTTTCGAGGTCGAACGAGGGGGTTGTGGCGCCGAGGCGTATTGTGGCGGTGTATTCCTTCACTCCGGCCTGGAGGGAGTCGATGAGTTTGGTTGCACGTCCGGTCACGACTACCATCACGCCTGAAGCGAGAGGGTCGAGGGTGCCGGCGTGGCCTACCTTGAATTTTTTCAGCCCGAGACGGCGCAGCAGTGCGCCGCGCAGACGCTTGACCACGTCGAATGAGGTCCAGCCGAGCGGTTTGTCGACCGCAAGTATTTCGCCGGTTATGAAATCCATCTTACCAAAGGAGGCAAAGCACACCGGCTATTATGCAGTAGATTGAGAACCAGACGAGTTTCCCTTTCTTTACAAGCTCGATCATCCATTTGCAGGCAATGCAGCCGACTATGAATGAGGCGAGGAATCCGACGGTGAGGGGTATGGCTCCGACGGCGGCGGAACCCGCGGCTTCGCCACCGAGAAGATCCTTGAGTCCGAGGAGCGCTTCGCCGAGGATGGGTATGATTACCATGAAGAAGGAGAACTGCGCTATTTTGTCGCGTTTGTCGCCGAGCAGAAGTCCGGTGGCTATCGTGGTGCCAGATCGGCTGAGTCCGGGGAGTACGGCCACGGCCTGTGCGCATCCTATAATAAAGGCGTCGAGCCAGGTGATGCTGTGGGAGCGGCTTTTCTTGCCTTCGGCCAGCGTTTCATCGTCGGGGCGGGTGCGGAAGAAGTAGGCGAAGGCGAGCAGTGCGGCGGTGACGAGAAGGCATATACCGACCACGGTCAGTCCGTTGCCGAAAAATGACTCTACGGTGTCCTTGAAGAAGAGACCGACGATAGCCACGGGAATGCAGGAGAGGAGGATTTTACAAACGTAGAAGAAATTGTCGTCGCGCGCCACGGTGAAAAACGATTTGCAGAGCGGCAGGAACTCGCGCCAGAGCACCACGATAGTGCTGAGCACGGTGGCTACGTGGAGCATGACGTCGAATTCGAGCGCGTCGGCGCCTTCGAGTTTCAGACCGAGGATTTCGCGACAAATCTCAAGATGGCCGCTGCTGCTTATGGGCAGATATTCGGCGAGACCCTGAACAATGCCCAGAATAAGGGCGTCTAACCAATCCATAATTGTTTACCTGTTGGAATTTTTATAATACGAACCTTTTACTTATTTACCGCCGGAGGGTTTTGCGCGCCACATGATGGCGACTCCCATAAAGATGAAGCCGAGAAACGCGAGGGTCGGACCGACCACTATGCGACGCACCGAGAAGATGCCGGGGTCGAAGGCGGAGGTGGTGGAGCTTGAACCGGCCATCAGGAGGAATCCGATTATGATAACTGCGCCTGCTATGGCCATGAGAATGAAGTTTGTTCTGACCAGAGGCATTTCGCTCCGGCTCTGGGGTTCGAGCACGGTGCGGGGTTTCGCTCCGGAGTTTGATTTAGACTGAGCCATTTATAAAGATTAATTCGTTTCGGATTATTTGAACATATCGTCGTAGCTGCGGCTGAGATACCGGTTGGTTGCCGAGAGTGCCGCTATAAAGCATATTATGACGCCTGCGAGAATCATCGCCGCAAAAACAAGGGCGGCGACAGCGGGGGATATCGCTTCTGACACGACAGGGTCGACCGATGCGGCGTAGTAGAGCATCGCTCCTACGATCAGCGAAGCAATCAGACCAGCCACAAGACCGTTGATCATGTTTGCCGTAAGAAACGGACGCCGTATGAAGCCGTCGGTCGCACCTACGAGCTTCATGGTGCTTATGGTGAAGCGGCGGGAGTAGATTGACAGCCGGATGGTGTTGAAAATCAATACGAAGGAAATCACAAGCAGCATAGCCGCCACAATGAGCATGGTGAGCGTGACCGATTTTATGGTTGCTATAACGCGAGTGTTGAGTTCGTTGTTGATTTTCACTTCGGCAATTTCGGGACGCAGGGCGAGGGGCGCCACGATGGCGTCGAGACTGTCGGTGGATGCGTAAATCGGATCGACCCTGACATCCATTTCCGGGAAAAAGGGGTTGACGCCGGCGAGAAGTTCAATGTTTTCGTCGTCGCCTATCATCTGCTGCCAGCGCTCGAGCACCGCTTGGGGCGAGGAATATTCGACTTTGCGGGTAGAAGGTGACGCTTCGATCAGTTTCTTTACGTTTTCAATCTGCGAGGCGGTGAGATCGTCGTTGAGCACTACCACGTAGCCTATGTTTTCCTTGATTTTGCCGGTGAAATTTCCGGCGATAATCCCGAGCATTGCGGCGATACCGAGAATGAGCAGCACGAGCGCAACGGAGGCTGTGGCCGTGGCGCGTGTGCTGAACAGGGGTATGCTGTGATGTCGCTTTCTCTCCATATTATCAAATATTCCGCAAAATTAACACATTTAAAACCCCTTGTCAATAGAACGGAGTATAAAAATTATTAAGAGAGAAGAATAAGGAGTCCGGGGATTAGCGTTATTGGCGTGAAAGGATATCGCGGATAACGAGAGAGGCGAGGGTGAAGCCGAATATGGCTGTGATGTGGACGAGGGCGCCGTTAGTGGCGACTTTGCCGAAGTTCATGGCTCCTGTAGGGTCGCCCAGGGCTGCGGCCTCAGGGTCGTTGCGAAGCAGTTCGGGGGAGTAGACGCATTTGAATTTGCGGCGTGGAAATAAGCCTGATTTTTTGAAGCGGCGGCGCAGGGCCGCGGCGAGGGGGCATCCGGTCACTTTCCAGAATTCGGTCACGCCGATGCGCGATGGATCCATTTTCAGAGCTGCGCCCATGGATGAGAATAATTTCACACCCGGGCCGGCCGAAGTGGCTTTGAGTATCAGCAGTGCTTTGTCGGCGAGCGAGTCGATAGCGTCGATCACGTAGTCGTAGGCGGAGAGGTCGAACTGCGGAGCGGTCAACTCATTATAGAGCGTATGGACGGCGGTTACGGATGCGCCGGGGTTTATGTCGAGCAGCCGGCGGCGCACGACATCGGTTTTCGGCTGCCCGAGGGTGGAGGAGAGGGCGGGCATCTGGCGGTTGACGTTGGACAGGGCTACGGTGTCGGCGTCGACGATGGTGATGTCGGAAGCGCCGGTGCGGGCGAGTGCCTCAGCGGTCCAGGATCCGACTCCGCCTACTCCGAATATGATTATGCGGGCGCGCGAGATGGCGTCGAGACCGCCGGATCCGGTAAGGAGCGCGGTGCGGTTGAAGCGGCCTGCTGAGTCAGGAGGGACGGCTGCCATCGGATGCTAATTCAGTGTCGAAATCATTGAAAGCGGCGTTGTCGTCGCGACATAAATCCTCGGGTTCCTGCTGCTCGCCGCTGATCATCATGCGCACGCGGTCGAGGAATGAGAGCTGTTCGTCTTTTATGTTTATGTAGATTTCGTCGGAAGCTTTGCTGAGGAAAATGATCGAGGAATGAAGCACAATCGCAATCTGATCGTGGAACTCCACAATCTCGTTGATATGGCGGAGAGCTATGGTGGAAAATGGCGAGCGCGGATCGATGCTGCCTATGTAGAGGTTTTCTTCGTCGTTTACAAGCCCGTGGTTGTCGGCAGTATGCTCGAAGAGTATGCTGAAAGGGAGATCGTCGATGGATTTCGGCGGCTTGCGGTACTGCTTGTATAAGGCATCAATTATTTTCTTTGTTACCATAATAATGTCGTTAATCTGAAGTTTTTTCAGGTGTGGTCAGGGGGGAGAGCTCCTGAAGTCATGGCTGACGCAACGGGCGGGAGTAGTGGGAACAGAAGCGGTTAAAGAGGTGATCAGCTGTTCGCGTCGGTCTATAAAATCAACAATAAAAATAAAAGAAATGTTCAAAAATATTGTTGCAACGTTAATTTATATGTAATAATGTGGCGGATTAACGAAATAATCTGACGTCGGTAGGATAGTGGTAAGTAACTCTTGAAAAATAATTTATACTTGATGCGAGATTTTTACCGAAATAAAGCCGCAGGAAGTATAAAAGTATCCCGGAGTTGCTTTGTGAAAAACTTATTACGTTTAATTTTTATGAGTTACTTATAGTAGATAAAAGCGAATAAAATCTGAAACCGCCCCGACCGGGCTAATGGGGCGGGGCGGTTTCAGGGATGTTGTTATCAGGCGAGGAAGCCGAGGAGGACGCCGGCAGCCACGGCCGAGCCGATTACACCGGCAACGTTGGGGCCCATGGCATGCATGAGCAGGTAGTTGGATGGATCGTACTCAAGACCGAGATTGTTGGATATACGCGCCGACATGGGCACTGCCGAAACACCGGCGTTACCGATAAGCGGGTTGATTTTCTTCGACTTGGGAAGAACGAGGTTGAAGATCTTCACGAAGAGCACACCCGAGGTCGATGCGATGATAAACGCCATAAAGCCGAGCAGGAAGATGCGTATGGTCTCCGAGGTGAGGAATTCGGAAGCCTGCGTGGATGCGCCCACGGTCATGCCGAGGAGAATCGTCACGATATCGGTGAGGGCGTTGGATGCGGTTTTGGCCAGACGGTTTGTGACGCCGCATTCGCGCAGGAGGTTGCCGAAGAAAAGCATGCCGAGCAGCGGAATGCCGGAGGGAACCACAAAGCAGGTGAGAATCATGCCCACGATGGGGAAGATGATTTTCTCGTTCTGCGACACGGCGCGGGCCGGTTTCATCTTTATGAGACGCTCGTTTTTGGTTGTGAGCAGGCGCATGATCGGGGGCTGGATAACCGGCACGAGAGCCATGTAGGAATAGGCCGACACTGCGATGGCGCCCATCAGATTAGGAGCGAGTTTGGATGAAAGGAATATGGCGGTGGGGCCGTCGGCGCCGCCGATAATGGCGATAGCGCCGGCCTGATCGGGAGCGAAGCCGAGCAGGAGAGCCACCATGTAAGCGCCGAAGATGCCGAACTGGGCTGCGGCGCCGATGAGCATGAGCTTGGGGTTGGCTATAAGGGCGGAGAAGTCGGTCATGGCGCCGATGCCGAGGAAGATGAGGGGCGGGTACCATCCGGCGCTCACGCCGTTGTAGAGGATATTGAGAACTGAGCCTTCTTCATATATTCCCACTTCGAGACCGGCGGAGGTGTTGAAGGGAATATTGCCGATAAGGATACCGAAACCGATGGGCACGAGGAGCATCGGCTCGAAATTCTTCTTAATGGCAAGCCAGATGAAGAAAAGACCAACGCAGAGCATCACGAGATGCTCCCAGGTGCAGTTATAGAAACCTGTGAGGTGCCAGAACTGCTGAAGATTCTGAAGAATGAAATCGCCGAAAGTCATGTTGTTCAAATGTTGAATGGGTTAGACATCGGGATTTCAGTCGATAGTCAGAATCGTAGCGCCTTCAAGAACCGGGTCACCGGGGTTAACACTGATGGCAGCCACTTTGCCGTCGCGACCGGCGTGGATTGCGTTTTCCATCTTCATTGCCTCGAGAACGGCAACAGTGTCGGATGCCTTTACGGTGTCGCCGACCTTGACCGCAATCGAGACCACGGTTCCGGGCAGAGGCGCCTGCACGGCGTAGGCACCGGCAGCGGGAACGGATGCCTTGGCAATTACCTTTTCGCCCGACTGGGTGCGGGGAGCGGCCGACGGACGGGGAGCGTTGACGATGGTGACGGGTTTGGCAGTCTTGTCGAGCTCCACGCGGTAGGGGACGCCGTTGACTTCAACCTGCGCCATGCCGTTGTCGATGTCGCCTATGGCAACCTTGTAGGTGTTGCCGTTGATTTTGTATTTATATTCTTTTTTCATTTCTGAATTTTCTGATTAAGTTGGTTGAACGATTGGGGTTAGCGGTGGGGAAGTTCGCGGAGACCGTAGATCTTGGAGCTCCAGGGCGAGTAGGCGCGGCGCACCTTGTTGATTGTGAGCACGGTGCTTTCGCGGTCGTGGGCGTCGAGATGCTCGTGGAGTGCCATTGCGATAGCCGCAATCACTTCGCCGGAGTCCTGTTCCTGCGATTCGGCGTGGTGTTCGGTGCCGGCAGCCGCAGCAGTCTTGGCTTTGTTCGACTTCGAGACGCGGGCGCCTATGATGCTGATGATCTTGAAGCAGATGCTGAGGAGCAGCAGCGCGCTGAACACGATACACATGGCCATTATGGCCATACCGAAGCCGTTTTCGTCCTGTTCGGAGAAGGTGCGTACTTTTTCGTTGGTGTCTTTGATGATGTTGTTGCTCGAGGGGGTGACGTAGAGATGGTCGGAGCCGTCGCGCACCTCCCATGCATCGGGGTCGGTGCCGCCTTCGCCGTCGACTTTGCGGGCATAGGACTGCCCTGGCTTGAGCGATGCGGGAACTACAACCTCGTCGATGAGGGTAAGGCCGTTGGCATCGTAGATGGCGATGTAGTTGTCCTTGCCGGGCTCGAGGGTGAAACTGGTGTGGAAAGTACCCTTGTTAGGCTCGCCGTCGGCCCAGAAGAGCACGTGCTGGCGGGCGGGAATCTCGGTGTTGACGTCGCCGAGAGGCACAGGATATTTCGTATTGTTCGTCTTGTCGTCGGTAAGATATACGCTCGATATTTCGAGGGGGCCGAAGGTTGAATTGAAGAGTTCTATCCAGGCGTGGTGGCGTCCGAAGTCGTCGACCACGCTGGAGTCGTTCTCAACCATCACTTCGTTGATGCGCAGACCGCGCCGGCCCTGGGCCGACACAGCAGTAACGCAGGCCATCACGACAACAAGCAGCAGAAATATTTTCTTTTTCAAAACTTGTCGGTATTAAAGTGTTGTTAAATAGGTGTTGACGCCGTGGTTTAGAGCGGAATGTTGCCGTGCTTTTTGGCGGGATTGGTCACTTTCTTGGTGGCGAGCTGCTGCAGAGCGCGGATAATGCGGAAACGGGTGTTGCGCGGCTCGATCACGTCGTCGATATAGCCGTAGCGTGCGGCGTTGTAGGGGTTGCAGAAGAGTTTGTTGTACTCCTCTTTCTTCTCTGCGAGGAATGCCTTGGGATCGGGAGCTTCCTTGGCTTCGCGGGCGTAGAGCACCTCTACGGCGCCGTCGGCGCCCATCACGGCGATTTCGGCGGTAGGCCATGCGTAGTTCATGTCGCCGCGGAGCTGCTTGCAGCTCATCACGATGTGGCTGCCGCCGTAGCTCTTTCGGAGTGTCACGGTTACCTTGGGCACGGTGGCTTCGCCGTAGGCGTAGAGCAGCTTGGCGCCGTGGAGGATCACGCCGTTGTATTCCTGGCCGGTTCCGGGAAGGAAGCCGGGGACGTCGACGAGAGTTACCAGAGGAATGTTGAAGGCGTCGCAGAAACGGACGAAGCGTGCGCCCTTGCGCGAGGCGTTGCTGTCGAGCACGCCGGCGAGGAATTTGGGCTGGTTTGCCACGATGCCTACGGCCTGGCCGTTGAAGCGGGCGAAGCCGATGATGATGTTCTTTGCGAAATCGCGCTGAATTTCAAGGAATTCGCCGTTGTCGATGATAGCGCCGATAACCTCATACATGTCGTAGGGGCGGTTGGCGGAATCGGGAATTATTTCGTTGAGGGAGTCCTCGAGGCGGTCGATGGGGTCGTTGCACTCAACCAGCGGCGGCTCCTCAAGGTTGTTCTGGGGAATGTAGCTGAAGAGTTTGCGGATGATCTTCAGGGCTTCTTCGCCGTCTTCGGCAGCGAAGTGAGCCACGCCGCTCTTCTGCGAGTGAACCTGTGCGCCGCCGAGGGCTTCCTGGGTTACGTCTTCGCCGGTTACGGTCTTCACTACCTTCGGGCCGGTGAGGAACATGTAGGAAATGCCCTTGGTCATGATGGTGAAGTCGGTGAGGGCGGGGGAGTAGACGGCTCCGCCGGCACACGGGCCGAGTATGCCTGAAATCTGGGGAATCACGCCGGAAGCGAGAATGTTGCGCTGGAAGATCTCGGCGTAGCCTGCGAGGGCGTTGATGCCCTCCTGGATGCGGGCACCGCCCGAGTCGTTGAGGCCGATGACGGGAGCACCCATCTTCATGGCCATATCCATGATCTTGCAGATCTTCAGAGCCATGGTCTCGCTGAGCGAGCCGCCGAAAACGGTGAAGTCCTGGGCGAACACGTAGACGAGGCGGCCGTCGATTGTACCGTAGCCGGTGACCACGCCGTCGCCGAGGTAGCTTTTCTTCTCCTGGCCGAAGTTGTGGCAGCGGTGGCGCACAAACATGTCGATTTCCTCGAAGGAACCCTCGTCGAGCAGCTGTGCAATGCGTTCGCGGGCGGTGTATTTACCTTTGTCGTGCTGTTTCTGGATAGCCTTTTCGCCTCCACCGAGGCGGGCTTCTTCGCGCAGAGCAATAAGCTCTCTTACTTTTTCAAGTTGGTTACTCATTTCTATGAATTGATGACCGTGCGGCCGGGAGCGCCTTCAACCGGCGTAGGGGGATGGTTAGGTGCGGTTGCCGCCGCGGCTGTTTTGGTTTTCTATATACCTATATTATATATTAATCACTTGTTGGGATCCTCGCAGAGCTCGATCAGAGTGCCGCAGGTCGACTTGGGGTGAAGGAATGCGATGTTGAGGCCTTCGGCGCCCTTGCGGGGAGCCTTGTCGATGAGGCGCGCACCTTTGCCTTCAACTTCGGCGAGAGCATTGGCAACCCCGTCCTCAATGGCGAGAGCCACGTGCTGGATGCCGCCGCGGCCGCCATTGTTGGCTATGAACTTGCAGATGGCGCTTTCGGGAGCGGTGCCCTCGAGAAGCTCGAGTTTGGTCTGTCCGATTTTGAAGAACGCGGTGCGTACTTTCTGGTCTTCTACGGTTTCAATGGCAAAACATTTAAGGCCTAACACGTTTTCATAGAACGCGATGGCTTCCTCAAGATTGGGAACTGCTATCCCGATGTGCTCGATATGGGAAATTTCCATGATAAATATAAAAAAAGAGTGGTTATTAAGTTAAAATCTTCTCTGTCAGGTGCTCGACAGTGGCATCCGCTGTTCCTGAAGGGTTTCGGGGAAAGCCTACTGAATCGCGTTGCAAATATACTCATATTTCGCGGGTTTTCAATCGTTAAAAAGTAAAAAAGATTTACAAACCGGCGAACCGGCAGACGTGTCTGAACGATTCATGTAAGAAATGAAGTCAGGAACGCGCCTTACCGTCGCCTGCGGTGCGTGCTTTGCCGGTTTCGGCGGCGCAAAACGGTAATTGTGGCAGAGTCTGTCGGCCATAATGGCAGAAAAACCGCTGCCGTGACGCATCCGCTGTCATAGCAAATCATTTAAAAACAATATTTTATGATGGCCGCAACAATTCTGGCATCAGATTTGTTCCTTTTATGGTAGCCGACGCGGAGGAGCGCCCCCGCTCAGGCATCAGTAATAACGATTAATCAACAACAAAAATAAAAATTCAAGATTATGGGAAAAATTATCGGTATTGACCTTGGAACCACCAATTCCTGTGTAGCAGTGCTTGAAGGCAACGACCCTGTCGTTATTCCTAACAGCGAAGGCCGCAACACAACTCCTTCCGTCGTGGCATTTGTCGACGGCGGCGAACGTAAAGTGGGCGACCCCGCTAAGCGTCAGGCTATAACCAACCCCAAACGTACCATCTACTCCATCAAACGTTTCATGGGCGAAACCTACGATCAGGTTGCCAATGAAATAGAGCGCGTGCCTTACAAGGTAGTCCGCGCCGACAACAACACCCCGCGCGTCGACATCGACGGCCGCGAATATACTCCTCAGGAAATCTCCGCAATGATTCTTCAGAAAATGAAGAAGACTGCCGAAGATTACCTCGGACAGGCAGTGACCGAAGCCGTGATCACCGTGCCTGCTTACTTCAACGACTCCCAGCGTCAGGCAACCAAAGAAGCCGGCGAAATCGCAGGCCTCACCGTAAAGCGTATCGTCAACGAGCCTACAGCCGCAGCTCTTGCCTACGGCCTCGACAAATCTAACAAAGACCAGAAGATCGCCGTGTTTGACCTCGGCGGCGGTACTTTCGATATTTCTATCCTCGAACTTGGCGACGGAGTGTTTGAAGTTAAGTCAACCAACGGCGACACCCACCTTGGCGGCGACGATTTCGACCACGTGATCATCGACTGGCTCGCCGACGAATTCCAGAAAGAGGAAGGCATCGACCTCCGTCAGGATCCTATGGCGCTCCAGCGCCTTAAGGAAGCTGCCGAAAAAGCAAAGATCGAACTTTCGAGCACAACCTCGACCGAGATCAACCTCCCCTATATAATGCCGGTCAACGGTATTCCGAAGCACCTTGTGAAGACCCTTACCCGTGCTAAATTCGAACAGCTCGCCGACAAGCTCATCCAGGCAACCGTAAAACCCTGCGAACAGGCTCTTAAGGATGCCGGCATGACCGCATCCGATATCGACGAGGTTATCCTCGTGGGTGGTTCAACCCGTATCCCGGCAATCCAGCAGGTTGTGGAGAAATTCTTCGGCAAGGCTCCCTCGAAGGGCGTTAACCCCGACGAAGTAGTGGCCGTCGGCGCAGCAATTCAGGGCGGTGTGCTCTCCGGCGATGTTAAGGACGTGCTTCTTCTCGACGTTGTGCCCCTCTCGGTAGGTATCGAGACCCTCGGCGGCGTGATGACCAAACTTATCGAAGCCAACACCACCATTCCTGTACGTAAGAGCGAGACATTCTCCACCGCTGCCGACAATCAGCCTTCGGTTGAGATCCACGTGCTCCAGGGCGAGCGCCCCATGGCGAAAGACGACAAGACCCTCGGCAAGTTCCATCTCGACGGCATCGCTCCCGCACCCCGCGGCATACCTCAGATTGAGGTGACCTTCGAGATCGACGCCAACGGTATCCTCAACGTGTCGGCGAAAGATAAAGCCACCGGCAAGGAGCAGAGCATCCGAATAGAGGCCTCCAGCGGTCTTACCGACGCCGAAATCAAACGTATGAAAGATGAGGCAGCCGCCAATGCAGCCGCCGACGCCAAGGAAAAAGAGCGTATCGACAAACTCAATCAGGCCGATACCATCATCTTCCAGACCGAAAAGCAGCTCCAGGAGCTCGGCGACAAGATTCCCGCCGACAAGAAGGCCGCTATCGAAAACGCTCTCAACCGTCTCCGCGAGGCCCACAAGGCTCAGGACATCGCCGGTATCGACAGCGCGATCGACGAAATCCAGAAGACCTTCGGCGCAGCTCAGCAGGACATCCTCAATGCCCAGCAGCAGGCAGGTGCTCAGAGCGGTGCTCAGGCTGGCCCTCAGCCCGGTGCCCAGCAGGCCGGTCCCGATGACCACGTAACCGACGTAGACTTTGAGGAAGTGAAATAAACTTCCTAATCAGCGATAACGAAAAGGAGTGCAGTTTTCAATGAACTGCACTCCTTTTTATTTAGCGCAAAAAATGTCGGGATATAAAATTTATTATTATCATCTAAAGTTTTGCGGACAGAAATAAAAGTTTTTATAAATTTGCGGTAGGTTCAATTGCCATCGGCATAACTAACCGTTTTTGGTCACCATCCGCTACAAACGTATATATAAAGAGTAGCGTTTAATAAACTGCAACAAAATGGATAAAAAAGCAATAAAAGCGAGAGAAGACGAAATAGTCTGGATGGTGGTGAACTTCTGCAATGAGAAGATTGATTCTGAATATGCGTCGCTTTGTGAGAAGATGGTGCGGAAACTTGGGCGTAAGAGAACGAATCCTCTTGAGCGGGGGAGGCTGGAAATATGGGCTGCCGCGGTAATATATACTATCGCAACAATGAATTTTCTGTTCGACAAGTCATTTGAACCTTATTTATCATCGTCCGAGATATATGGCCATTTCGGTACTTCTTCTTCAACAATCTCTCAGAAAGCCGGGCAAATACGCACGATGCTTAAATTAAAACCTTATTGGGATCCGGACTTTTCAACAATGCGAATGATTGCGAATAATCCTCTCAACATACTGCTCTCATTGTAAATCAATATCTTTAGCAATGTCAACTGTAATTTTTAAATGGAATCCGGCATTTTCGTCCTATACAATGATGTCATTTCTTCGCGACCTTTCCTATTGTAAAGACGAAGATGCAGAATACGTCAGATTCAACTGGAGTGTCTGGGATTATGATAAGATTGGTGAGGGCGACGAGTTCTACTGGGTCAAAGTCGGACTCGGGCAGACCGGAATCGTGGGTCACGGCCGGATTACGTCCGGACCATACGAAGGAAAGGACTGGTCGGGCAAAGGCCGCAGGATGTTCTATGTCGATTTCGTGCCCGACGTACTGATAAATCCCGACGCTTTGCCTCTGCTCGGTTGCCGTCAGCTGTCAGCAGCGATTCCTGATTTCGAATGGGACAAAGGCCATTCGGGTCTTGTGCTGAAAGGTTGTCAGGCAGAAACGCTTGGGTGTCTATGGTCTGACTATCTTGAGTTGAACAAGAAAGATTTTCTCCGGAAAGCGCTGAAAGACAACGATTATCTTTTTATGGAACGTGGCCTGGAGGAAATCGCCCTCGAAATAGCGGAGAGAGCGCACCGTGGACAAAAAGATAAGGCCGGCAAAGAATATATCGAACATCCTAAGAGGGTGGCAGACAAATGCGATGCAGCAGAAGAGCGTATAGTGGCGTTGCTCCACGACACCATTGAGGACACGGATGTGACGCCTGAATTTCTGACAGAAAACGGTTTCCCAAAGGATATCATCGACTCCGTTCTTTCCGTTACCAGGCGCGAAGGCGAGAGCTACGAGGACTTTGTCAGGCGCGCCGGGCAGAACCCGGTCGGGCGTCAGGTCAAGCTGCACGACCTCGAGGACAATATGGATATCATGCGACTGGATTCACTCTCCGACAAAGACATCGAGCGCCTTAACCGATACATGCGGGCATATCGCTATCTTTCGTCATTGCCGTAGTCTGTAGATGTTTAGTAAACTATAATCCAGTAGAGCAGCGACAGTTTATTGGTAGTCAATGCGTGGAAAACGGTTTCTGTGCCATATTTTACAGGAAACGGTGGTGTTTGAGGTAGAAGTAGAGGAGGGCGGATGTATGGCGACGGCCGGCGGCCGATAAGATATTACCGGTGGTTTTGCGCTGCCAGTCGTGTACAATAGTGAATTGCGGACAGTATACAACCCGTTTCCCTACATTCCGGACGGCCATGCAGAAGTCGGCGTCCTCCGGACCGTAGAAAATCTTTTCATCGAGCGGACCGGCTGCGGCGTAGACCCCGCGCGGAAACATCTGTGCGGCGCCAATCACGTAGAACGGCTCGATTTCCCTGTCAGGAACCTCGGTTGTCACCGAGGTGCGGTTTTTCCCGAGAATAACGTTGCGGATTTTCTGCAACAGACCGGGGAACGGGCGGAAACTGCTTTGGGTTTCACCACCGGGACTTACGAGACGCGGGGCGACGAGCCCCACGTCGGGATGGCTCTCAAGATACCTGGCGAGGCCGAAAATCGTATCGCGGTCAGCTATTGTGTCGTTATCAAGAATCATCAGGTACTTTCCCGAGCAGATCTGCAGGCCGGAGTTGCGTCCGGCGGCTACGCCGCGGTTGGTATCGAGACGGATTGGGCGCACTTCGGGAAACAGGCGGCTTACATCTTCGGCAGTACCGTCGGTCGAACCGTTGTCCACGAGAATCACCTCGCACTCAGGATCTGAAATGAGTTCACAGATTGAGCGCAGACAGCGGAGCGTAACCTCTTTCTGATTGCAGGTGAGGATGACGACGGACAGGAGCATCAGCCGAAAAGTTTGAGTTTCAGCGCCTTCAGCGCCGGAATCAATTCCGAAGGCGAACGGAACCGCCGCAATTGTTTTCTGATGAACCGCCACGAAAGAAAGAAGCTGAGATTGTTGCGATACAGCAGCCGTTCCATTTCTTCAGCCGACAGCGACGGGAGGTTTAGGATAGATTCGCGCTGAACGTCTGTCGGGACATATTCGTTGTTCTTAAGCCATCCGTTTTTTTTGCAGATCTCGTAATATTCCGTGCCCGGGAAAGGTGATACTATATTGAACATCACCTGATCCACATCGAGCTTTTTGGCTTCGCGGAGGGTATGGAGTACCGTTTCACGGGTCTCGAGCGGACTGCATCCGATGAGCACGTTGAGTTTCACGGGCACGTCATACTTCTTCAGTAGACTGATGGCGCGGTAAATGTCGGCGGAGGTGATTCCCTTGCGTATGTATTTGAGAATGTCGTCGTTAAAAGATTCCACGCCGAGGTCAACGTAGCGGCATCCGCTTTCGCCGAGCATCCGTGCGATCGGCTCGGTGATGGCATCGACCCTCGCCTGGCATCCCCACACTATTCCGTGGCGCTTCATGATTTCGCAGATTCCGGAGGTGCGTTCCTCGTTCCAGATGAAATTGTCGTCCATGAAGCCGATGGCCTTCACCCCTTGGCCGGCAAGCATTTCCACCTCACGGGCAACGTTTTCCACTGAGCGGAAGCCTATAGTCGGCTTGCGTCCGTGTTCCCGGCGGAATTCCATCTCGCGCGCGAACGTAAGGGACGAGGGCACACAGTATATGCAGTGATACGGGCAATTGCGCGACGTGATCATCGTCGTGTAGGGCGACTGCTTTAGCTTGGCGTTATGGTAAACAGCGTCGCCCAGCAGGTGGCGTGCCGCGAAGGGGAGACTGTCGAGATCGGCAATGAGAGGACGCGGGCGGTTATTGACCGTTTTCCCCTCTTCGTTCATATAGGAAAGACCTTGAATATCATCAACCGGTTTATGGTCGCGGAGAGCTTCAACGAGTTCCCGGGCCGTATATTCAGGCTCGCCACGGACTATGTAGACATTCCGGTCCACAAGCATTTTAGTGGTGAAGTTCGTCGGTCCAGGCCCCATCAGAATGACAGGTACATCTCCACGCTGACTGCGTATTGTGGCTATTGCCTGCTGGTCAGTGGCAATGGAAAGATTGACTGACCAGATTAGGTAGACCTCTGAATCGTCCTTGGCGAGAAACCGCCGGAATTTCTCATCGCCGGTGGTATGATAGACAAAATCCTTGTATGCGACCTCGATGTCAGGAATCTGTTCGAGCACGGCGGCAACCTGAAGCTCGTAGATGTTGGGCATAAGGTAAACCACTCTCGTGCAGCCGGCTGACCTTTCGGGCGCTTGCTTATGGTCGAAACAAGGAGGGACTATGAAAGTTAATTTCATCGCTAATGTCAGGTAATACGTATTATTATAACGCCCTTTGCTGCCGCCATATTGCCACACAGAGAAATAGTTTTGCGGCGCAACTGAAATTAGCTATCTGTCTTCTGGGGGTGGATGGTGAGAAGAATTAGTGTCGTCGGGTCGGCGACAGGCAAACGGACAGGGAGCATAGGGAAGAGCGGAGCGATTGCGGCTGACCAGCTGTTTTCCCGTTCGCGCGGTACGTTGCAGATTATTATGTGTATTGCCGATGTGGCATACATTGCCTTGTTGCGATACGATGGCTGTCCGACACTGATGAGCGCCGAGATTTCATCCTGAAGGCTGACGGGATTCAGATAGGGACAGGCATCGCCAAGAAGGAATGTGGCGATATTGAAATCCGTCATAAACGATTCTATGACCGAAGTGACTGTGTTGCGCAGTTCCTGATGCGACTTTTCAAGGCTTTCGGGATCAATCTGATAACTTTCAAACAGTTTTATGAGGTCGACTTCCCTGACGATAGCCTTTTTGTTCTGCTCGAAGAAGCCCTGCAGGAGCGGAGAAGCATCGAGTACTCTGAACATCTGCCCTTCCGGTACTTCGGGAGCGCCGATCTGGCGCGAGTACATTTCCTGCCAGGCGCGGAGAGTGCTGTTGTAGCTCACGAGACGATCGTATACGTTGCTGATTTCCAGCGAGAGGTTGCGGAAGCGGTGAATCCACATGCCGGCGACATGGAACCGGATCTGCATTTCAAAAAGTTCCTGTTCCTGATGGTGAACGAAGACGGCAATCCTGTCGAGTTCTTCCTGAAGTTCGCGGCGTCTGATTCTGATCCACCACTTGTAACCCAGAACCGTAAACAGGCAGATACCGCCGGAAATCAAAAAAGATACGAAAGAGGTGTAATTCCTGATATAATACCAAGTTAAGCCGCAGACTGAGACAATGACAGCCAGAGCAACAATTATGCAGCGCAGAATGTGTCTGAATGACCCGAGCCTTTCTACGAACGTGTCCTCGAGTTTGCGTTTCTTTTCGTTGAGGTCATTAATTCGTTTGATCTGATCCTCTTCCGCTGCGGCGCGGATTTCATTCTGCACCTTCGGTATGGTGAGCTGCATCATCAGCCGCTGGTAATACTTGTAGTATTCGGCGTAGAGCTTCTGGCTGTTCCTGAGGTCGATCCTGACTTTGACGATAGCGTTTCGGATGGCGGCCATGCGGATTTCCGATTCGGTTGCCGCGAAATTTGCTATTACGGCGGGAATATCGGCTTTCACACCTTCCGCACTGTCGCTTATTTCAGTGATTATGCAGGCGAAATCCATATAGTCGGGATCGTCGATATATGCGGTCGGGATGTAGCAATAACCATCTTCGCCGAATTCCGGACCCCACGAATTGCGGACAATGTAGAAATTATTTTCCTCTGAATATCCTACCGCCACCATGGCGTGCCATCCTTCTTCCTTGGCATCGGGAGCGTCGTCGGGATGGAGAATGAATGCTCCGTCCTTTCCAAGATTGTCGTAGACTTTCAGGGAGATGCCTACGGGATAACCTTCTGACAAGGCGCTTGTGATCAGTATGTGGTTGCGCCGGAGGGTGTCGGCCTTGTCGGGGGTGTTGACCAGGGGGATTTGTTCCGCTGAGATCACGCGATGACTTTTGGCATCCTCTTCCGCCTGTTCCGACGGCCGGGTATCAATGGCGTCGGTATCGTAAACATACAGATCCTCGCGGCAGACGCCGTGACTGCCGAGAACTTCGAGCTGTTCATAAAAATTGCTGCCCCCTGAGGGGCGCCCTTTGAGCACGTTGGAGTAATAATATAGGTAAGCCGGACTCATGTCGGACGATGCAGCTCCCCCTGCGCGGTTCATCATGGCCTCGTACATTGCCACGGCGGCGAACGAGGTGCAGGAACCAAGTTCAAACTGATTCTTCACCGGGGTGAAAAACTTGCGCAGATCTACCGACTGTTTGATTTTCAGGCCGGGTGGCGGAGTATATTGCCTGTCGAGCGGCTGCTCCTTGTATTCAACGTCTTTGAGCGCGCCTTCCGGCCTGTGCCACTTGCTTCTGATGTCTTCGGCGTCGTCGCGCAGTTTGGCCGACCTCTGCAGGCTCTCGAGTTCGTCCTGCTTGTCGCGGATGAATGCCGTGATGTTTATGATTTCCTGCTTGAGCCTCTTTATATCAGGGAGAGGATTGAGTGCCATGAAGTTTTCGGCGCTTTCCTCGTATTTGCCGGAGGATTCGTCCCATACATATTTATTCAGCGCCTTGAATTCTCCTCTCAGGGGCAGGACGCCGGGAGTACGGCAACTGCGGTTGAACGCCTCTACGTAGAGGTTGATCGGTTGCTCGCATGCGTCGTCGAGCAGTGCTCCCTCGTGCTCGTACTGCATGCCGCGGATATTCTCGTTGTCGCGCCCTAAGATCATGGCGAGCACTGCTTCTTTTTCGGGCATCGAGAGATTGCCGCTCTTCAGAAGCGACAGAATCTCATTTTTCAAAGCGTTTATTTCGTCGTCAAGAATGGATGACGCCTGCGCCACCACGCGGCCCTTGTCGACCCCCTCTTCCTTATAGAGCGGTCTGACGGAATGTTCGAAAAGCGTAGGATAGCGCTCGGAAATGCCGGCGAGGAATGACTCGGCCTCGCGTGCGGCCTTCTGCGCGTCGACCTCCTTGTTGTTTATGCCTACGCTGTCGAGAGCCTCGAGAAAGCCCAGGCCAAGAAGCTGGCGGGTGGCTGCCGCACGGTTGAAAGAAAGCGAGCTGACTCCGGTGGAAAGATTGTAGCCCGGGTGAGAAGTCAGCAAGGCAGGCGACATTATTTTGTAATAATCCTGCATCATGGCAACGTGGATCAGCGCGATGTAATCCGACAGACTCCCGAGGGTAAATCCTATTGCGGCACCGTTTTCGGCATAATCGTCGATGATAGTGAACGACATGCAGAACGGTGCATTTTCACTCAGCGACTCAAGCAGCCGCATCGCGGCCGAAAAATCTCCGGTTGTGCCGGCGCTTTCAGTTTCCGCACTGAAAATCCGTTTCACACCGTAGGCCAGGCCTATAATATGGAGCGTGAAATTATGCTCTAAAGCGCTGCAGGCATCGTAGAGTGTCTGAATCTGCGAAGCAGATGTACTCTCGAAAAGCGGGACAACGGCCACAATATGGAGTGAGGGGTCGGCCATCGACATGGAAACCAGACGGTTGAAAGCACCGTCGAGACTTTCTTTGCTCTCTGTTGCGCTGCATCCGGCGGTTGAGAGTGATTCGTGGCGCACGTCGGCTCCACGGGCCGCGCATAATGCCTGCGCAACCCGAACCTGGGCGCGGGAGGTCGACGGAGATGTCCATACTGTTGCAAACGATGCCATTTACTGAGCGATATTGTCGAGTATATATTCGATTTCTTTTTCAATCAGCTCCATCTCGGCGGGATAGTGCTCGATGTTATCAATGGAAATCGGGCACTTCGACACGGTCTGGAGATACGTGCCGTCCTGACAGGATCTGACAGCTTTTTCCGATAGCATCCGGATCGGGTTTTCGGGCCCGGGCACATCCATGTCGTGGATAGCCTGAGTGATTTCGCGGCCGAGCACGTCGATGTTGTCTTCGAGATAGCGGAAGGCGTCCTGACGGGTGGATCCCATGTCCACCAGCCAGCCTCTGAGGGCGCGGCCGCCCATTCCGCGGCTTTTTATCTGGTATTTGCCTGAAGCCGCATCATATTTTATCAGGTCGAAGATAACGGCGTTGATCCATGTCTCCATAAGGTGCGACGCCGACACTTCATCTTTGGGCGAAAGGTTGAACCGTTCGTCGGCCATGCGCCGGCACAGGTTGGCATCCCAGTGGGAGCCGTTGTGCTTGTCGGTTTCCCAGCGTTCGTACTCAGTTTCATAGCTGTCGAGCGCCTTTACGGTAAATGCCGGAAGCACGCCCAGCTGGCGGTAGATGATTACACGGTTGTCGAGACCGATTTCGGAGAACTGTATGTCTTTTGCATCGGAAACGATGTTCTGAAACAGGTTGTCCTTTGTCAGGCGCGAGCGGTTTTTGTTGGCCACGCCAACGTAGTAGCACTCAACAGGACGTTCGCGCAAGTCGGCGTCGAATCCTCTGAGGGTATACGGAAGAAGCGGAAGCGACTTCTTTACAGCTTTGCCTATGAGATGCCTGAGTTCGTCGGGAGAAAGCTGGTCGAGGGCATCGTCAACCGTCATGTCCTCGTATTGTCTGACCTTAGGAAGAGTGCGGATAAAGCGCATGAGAGTTTCCTCTGTCTGTTTTGAGGTAAGGCCGGCGAGAGAGGCTATGCCGCCGTCCGACTGCATTTCTCTGGAGAAATCGTTGAACACGATATCGGCCATAGGGCACTCGATTTTGCCTGCGTAGTCGGCCGAAAGATCGAACTGGAAGAAGCTGCTTCCGAAATCGGCCCGGAGAATTTTCTGCACGTCGGTGGTGCTTTCGTTTCTTACTGTCTGGAGATTGCTTATGATAATGTCAACGCGGCCTATCGACTGGTTTACGCGCTCCTTCAGCCAACTGTAGAACTGACGTGCCATCTTGCGCCGTTCAACTTCGCGCTTCGCCCTTGCAAGTTTCATGGTCTGATCCACGACTTCCGCCTCGTAATCCTTGCGGTTGATCTTGAAGAATGTGCGCATGCAGTCGGCGAGTTCCTTGCAGGCGGTTTTCAACGATGATTCATACCGCGGAAGATCCTCTTCCCAATGCTCTTTTTCATCTTTCATTTCGCCGTCGCAAAGCTCGATCTGATGCAGTATGGAGAGCAGGATCTGCTGACACAGGTAGATGCCGCACTCTCGGTTTGCCTGCTCGTTAAGAAGGCGGGTGAGGGCGTCGTCAACCCGGTCTTTGAGTTCCGAGAGTCTTTCGTCGAGTTTAGTCTGCGGTTCCATGGCGCGGTTTGCCACGTAGTGCAGGCATTCGGGTTCGGGATTGTCGGGCTCGTCAATATCGCTGAAAACGTGCGGAGGCATCGCCGGCATGAAGTAGTCGATTACATCGTCTTTGCCGAGGTTTTCGCGGATTTTTGTGTTGTCGAACCAGTTGTTGGCGATGGTGGCCGGGTCATCGCAGCCACCGTTGAGCATTTTGTTGATTAGCTGACCTACAGCCTTGCGGGCGTAGATTTTTGCCAGACGGTTGCCGTTGAAGATTATTTCGGCGCATCCGAAACCGGCTACCCAGGCTTTTTTGTTCTTTATGTCCATAGTGCCGTCGGCAATCAGTTTGCTGACGTTGTCGCTCACCGACGCGAGTGCTACTCCGAGTTCGCCTACCGAAGTGACGATGGCCAGAGCTATCATCTCGCAGAGCGGGTCGACATGGCTGAACATATCGTTGTCCTCATTGCAATTATCGACAAAATACAGGGCGTCGAAAGGCCGGTAGTTGACGCTGTCTGTCTCGCGTAGCCATTTTATATCCACGGGGGTGGAATCGGGGGTGAGGTGCGCAAGGTAATCGAGGTCTATAATGGCACCTTTGGCGTTGGGTTTCACGCGGGCCGACATGGCACCCGTCACCATATTGCGGAATACGTCGGAAAGAACGGCGTAGCCCGACAGTTTTACGGTCGGAAACAATCTTTTTATAAGATATGCCGTGTTGAGGAAGGTACCGCTGCCGGTACCGCCTCCGAGCGAGAATACCATGTGGACTTCGGTTTCAGAACCGAGCAGGTCGTAGTCGGCGTTGTCTATGATTGCCGCATTGTTGATCTCGTTTATCTTATGGCTGATGAACCCTTTTACGTTGTTTTCGTTTACTGTAATGGCAAAACGGCCGTTGCTTCTCATCTGTCCGGCGCCTATCGACAGGGCGGTAAGACCCTGAACGTTGCATTCGGGCATCCAGTCAAAGATCTTACTGGAGCGGTTGTTGGTATAGATGGCAGTGGGGGTGTCGACGGATATGCAGAGTTGCTCCGATTTGTTGAGCGTGATTTTCGTGCCGTCGTTCGCTATGACCGAGGCGTTCCCGAGTCCCGGTTTGTCGGTGTCCATGCCGATAAACCCGATCATGGGCGGTACCTGACCATAGTTCTCGTAGAACATTTTCTTTGCGTTGAGTATCGCCTTGATACCTGTGCCTCCGAGACCAAGCAGAAGGGTTCTTCTTAATTTTGCCATATTGTATTGTAGTGTTGATTGTTTTCGTTAGCTGAATTCAATGTCCGATTTATCACCGGTCTTGCGGTTGGTGGCGATGCCTTTTTCATATTGCCCGAAAATTGAGGCGGGGTAGATCTCCCATGCACTGCCAGATTTGTTCTCCTGACGGAGTTTCACCTTTTTCTTCCCTCCGGCGGCTGCAATGGTGAGCGCCGGGGCGAAATGGTCGGCTCTTATAAACCGGATTTCTCCGGTGAAAATGCGTGAGAATATGTTCTGCGACCTCCGCCCGGAGGTCAATATAACCTTGCGTGCGCCTTTAATTCTTTTGGTGGCATAATAGGTTCCCGGACCGGTAATAATGATTTTTCCCATCGCGATGGCAGGAAAGAATATGCGCCGGAGAATGACGAACCATATAACCAGCGCGCATAGCAGCGCAATGCCAAGCCAGAAAAGGAACGTTTTAAGCGGGTTCCATCTCACACTGTAGGTTGTGCGCAGCGAAGTGCCCTCGTAATCGTCGGCCGGCTGGCCGTTGATGTTGTCGAGCCCCTCCGCCCGGGAGGGCGTCAATGAAAAATACCGTTTGCCGGCAGAGGCGTCGTGGTTGAACTGCACTTCTATCAATGCCGGCTTTCCGGGTTCAACTTTTATGGTGCCGCCGTTGCTGAGACTCCGGCCATTGTACCAGGCCTGAAAATCTGCATTCTGGCCTTCGGCAGCGCGGAATGTAAGGTCAAGAACTGAATTCTGCAGCTCGTTTCTGAAAACCGGAGTCAGATCCCACATCACTTTACTGTCGGGAGCGGCATCGCTCCAAAGAAACGGGCCGTACCATTCCGCACCTTCGGTATTCAGTTCGTCCACCCCCTGAGCGATGGTCACACCGGCGGGGATTTCGTCTGAAACGTGAACCATGACAACGGGATTGGCGATAAAATACCGCTTGTCGGTGCATTGCAGCGAAACGGGAAAAGTGTATTCTCTGCCCTGCAGTTTCTGATGGAGACTGGCAATGTCGAGTTTTTGCCTCGGGCTGAGCGAAAGCAGAATCCGGCCGCCGTCGGCCGAATTGTTCTGAATTCTGACTTCAAACAGCGAATCAGCCGCTTCAGCACGAATGCCGTATTTCCCCGGCATACTGAATATCAGTTCGCGGGCATTGCCGAGTTCCTCGAGGCTGGTATAAAGATCGCAGGCTGAAATGTCGGCAATCTGGGGGATAACCTTATCCTCGCACTGAACCACGAACGCATCCCTGCAGTCGTCGATGGCCTTCCGGATGACCGGATTGATGACACCGTTTGTGAGCGCTACGTAGAACAGGCGGCAGTTGCGGTGGTTGGCGCACCATTGAGAAATTACATCGGCTACTTTCTGAGGCGAATCGCCTCCGTTGGGCATTCCGTCCGTAAGAAGATAGATCCTGTTCTCCCTGTTAGGGTCGATTTTGCTGAACCCGGCTTTGAGTACGTCGGAAATGCGGGTGTATTTCGCCTCTGAAATGTGCTTGTCGAGAGCGTCGTCGATTACACTCTTCTGGTCGGCGTACTGATTGGAGCCGAACGAGATGTATCTGTACGGGGTGTCGCCGAACGGAATTACGCAAAACTGCGAGCCGGTAACCGATGTCTGTGTGGAAATTGTGGCATCCAAAGCTGTTTTTGCCGGCTCCCAGAGCCGGTTGGACTTCATCGAGCCGGTGCAGTCGAACAGGTAGATATTGTTCTTCTCCCGCTGTCCGTAAGAAAACGGCACACCGATCAAAATCGCTATCAGCAGTCCTATGTATTTAAGGTAAGGATGGTGTTTCATTGCACGGTGTATTCAAAATGTTTCATAGCCCTCAATGGCGGTTGACAGACAGACAAAAGCACGGCTCCATAACAGCCGTCAGCCCGGAGTGAGGTAAATGCAAAAATAATATGTTTTTTTGGAAATGCAATCAAATATGTTGAGAAACATAAGAAAGATGTCCGGTGTGCACGTAGGAGAATGATTTTCCGCAGAGGTTACGATGAATTTCTAAAGCAGCGGGAGCGCGCTGCTCTGGCAGTGCGCTCCCGCTATTGAGTGATGGATTCTGTTGATTATTTAACCAGGATCTTCTTGCCGGCTACGATGTAGATTCCGGCGGGGAGGAGGCGGAGTTCGTCGGCGTTGGCCACGGTTGCCACGCGGCGGCCGCTGAGGTCGTAGACTGCGCCCGATACGGTTGCAGACTCAGCCTCGATGCTGCCGATGCCCGACTGTGAATCCGATACGATGTTGTAGGCTTTCCAGTTGCTGTCGGCGGTGAAGGCGTCGTATGCTGCGGCGGGAACGATGATGGTCAGGCTTTTGCCGAGGGTGGGCAGCGATCCCATCTTGTAGGCGGGAGCGGTTGTCTCGCCGTAGGTTGTCCAGTCGATGGTGGTGAGTGCCTCGCAGCGGTCGAAGGTTTCGGAACCGAACTTGAAGTTGGCGGGGAGTTTCACCTTGGCGAGAGCCTCGCAGTTGTAGAATATCTCGTTGGTGTTATTGAGGCCGGTGCAGCCGGAGAGATCGATTTCAGTGAGGGCCGAGCATCCGCTGAATGCCTTTTCAAACGAGCGGAAGTTGGCTGCCTGATCGGCTGCGGGCATAATCACGGTAGTGAGAGCCTTGCAGTTGGTGAAAATGCCTTTGGTTACGTTGCCGAAGAGGCCGGGGAAGCCTGCGCAGAGATTGGTGCCTACGGCGATTTCAGCCTGACTCATGTCGACGGTTTCGAGCACGGAGTTGCCGGAAGTGGAGGCGTTGTTGCCGAGGGCGTTGCTAATAGCCTTGAAGTCGTCGGTCTCCCACGGGCCGCCGGTCAGAACAATCTTCTTGGCGTCGGAGAGGTCGTCGGGAATATTGTTGGGGTCGAAGGTGTAGGTGCCTTCCTCGGGAGCGGTGGCTGCCACGAGGTTGACTTTCTGCCAGGTTGCGGAAGCCTTGAACGATTCGAATGCGGCGGCGGGAACGATCATTGTGATTTTACCCTGCTGCTCGGAATTGAGCATCTCAAACACGTTGGCGTCGGAAGCGACCACGGGTGCGGTTTCTCCTTCGTATGCGCTCCAGTCAATCAGACGGAGTGAACTACAGCTGTTGAAGAGGTATTTGCCTACTGTGAAGTTGGCGGGAAGGATTACGGAGGTGAGATCGTAGTCGTGTCCGAAAGCGTCTTCCGATTTGGTCACGTTGTTCCAGGCACTGAGGTCGAAGTTTGCTACCTTCGTGCTGTAGAATGCATTATTGATGTTTGTGACGTTGACAAGTCTCGACACGTCGCACACGGTGAGCGATTCGCAGTTCCAGAATGCGCCGTCGAGGCTTACGATATTGGCTGCGGTTTCGTTGGTGGGGAAGGTTACCGATTTGAGTGCTTTGCACATCTTGAATAAGCCCTGATCCTGCATTGCGCCGGGGATACTGAAGCTCGTGTTGGGGGCGAAGGTTGCCTCTGTCATGTCGACAGTCTCGAGGGTGTTGTTGCCTACAGGCGGCCAGCCGATGACGGCGCCGATGCTGTTGCAGAGTTTCTGGAGTTTGGCGTTGTCCCATTCGCCCGTCAGCTTGAGGTTGACGGCGCCGGCGAGCGAGGTGGGGATATCTTCGGAGTCAACGGTGTAGTCGCCGGGTTTGGCCGGCGCGGGAACTCCGAGTTGAACGGGCGAAGGCTCGAAGGTCATGCCGGAAGCGTCTACGTAGTTTCCGAGCTGTCCCCAGCGGTTGGAACCCCAGCCGTAGAGCGCGCCTTCAGTGTCGATGAGGGTGGTGAAGCGCTGGCCGCAGGAGATGGCTACGGGCACAACACCATCGGGAAGCGTGATTGCGGTTGGTTTGTATTCAAACTGACCTGTGCCGGCTTCGAGAGCTTCGCCTTTTCCGTTGCCGAGCGCACCGTTGCTGTTGTCGCCCCAGGTGTAGATCTTGCCTTCAGCAAGGACAACGCGGGCTTTCTCACAACCGCTTATCTGCGATACTCTTGCGGTGATGGCGGTGACCTGAGTGGGAACGCTTACGTTGGGGAGGGTTTCCTCTGAATCAACTTCGGTCATGTCGATGTCGAGGCCGAGAAGATTGCGCTGGTTGTCGCCCCACGCCCAGAGAGTACCGTCGGCTTTGATGCCATACGAGGCATTGTCGATAGCCTTTACGCTCGCCCAGGTGTCGGTGCCGAGGCGTGTTGGGGTTCTTACAATATTTTCGTCGGTGTTGAGGAGCTGATTGTAGGAGGCGAAGCCCCAGCCCCAGAGGGAGCCGTCGTTTTTGAGGGCGAGCACATGGGCATTGCCGATGCTTGCCTCTTTCCAGTCGTTGTCTGTGCCGACCTGTATGGGCACTGCAACGTTGTCGGCCTTTCCGTTGCCGAGAGCGAAAGTTTCGCCAGAACCCCAGACCCAGAGGGTGCCGTCGGTCTTCTTGGCGAGGACGGTGTAGCACCAGGTGACTGAGGTATAGACGCATTCCCAGTCGGAGTCTGTGCCTACCTGAGTGAGGGTGGTGTGCTTGGTGACGCCGTCGCCCACGCCCGACATTCCTTTTTCGTTAGAGCCGATAGTCCATAGTGTGCCGTTCTCCTTGAGGAAGAAACCGCAGCCGCGGGCGCCATAAGCGGCTTTCCAGTCGGTGTCGGTTCCCATCTGCTGGGGAACGGATGCCATTTTCACGCCTGAGCCGTCGCCGAGTTCTCCCTCTTCGCCGGATCCCCATGACCAGAGAGTTCCGTCGGTCTTGATGGCATAGGTTGAGTTGTCGCTTGCCGAAACGGTTTTCCACACGTCGGTTTCGGCTGCAGCGGCAGGACAGATGGCTCCGGCGAGCATAGCCGCAGCCAGGATGAATTTAGATGTGCCTGTCATAACTTATTATTATAATAGTTGAGTGCGAATTTTATTTATTTTACGGCAAATTTCACCGAGTTTCCGGCGGAGTCGCGGGCAATGTAGATGCCGGCCGTGAGTGTGCCCGACGGAATCGTGAGTGAGCCTTCAGCCATGCGGGCTGAATGGCAGACCATGCCTGAGGTGTTGAATATGGTCAGAGTACCGTTGGCGCCTTCAAAAGTCACACCTTCGGCGGATACGGTGCATTCGAGTTTGCGCGATGCGTCGACTGCCACATTCTCGCCCCCGCTGTAAGGCGTCTCGCCGCCGCGTACCACCGGACAGATCATGAAGCTTCCGTAGTTGCCGCCGTAGTAGCTCACCGGCCGGAGATAGTCGGATTCTCCTTCAAGGCGTGCAAACGAGTTGTGAGCGAGGAGGTTGGAGGCATCCTCGGGTTTCATCTGAACATTGGGCATCACGTCCATAAGCATCTGGAGGTCATCTTCCTCAGGATCGTCACCCCAGCCGTCAACGTCGATGAACAACAGTTGCTTGCCGTAAAGGTCTATAGGGTTGCTCATTTCGAGGTGTGCTACGGCACCGCCCTGATTCGGTACCCACACGCCGTCGTCGGAGGTTTTTATATCGTCGTACTTCACGTAGCCGCCATCGAGCGGAACGCTGGTGAATTCTATCGAGGTATCTGTCATTCCGACCATCCATACGCGGATACGGAGCGCGGCTCCTGCGGGATATTTGGTGGGCTTGCGCTGAAGATAGACGTTGACACCGTCGAGAAATCCTTCTTCGAGTGAGAGCATATAGAAGTTGCCAACTCCGGCTACGTTGAACTTGTTTGCTCCTCCGAGACAGCCCATGCCCTGGGGATATACATTGACTCCGAGAGCATAGGTCGTGAGCCATTCGCGGGTATCGGCGAGACATAGCTCGGCACGGCCGCCAACCTTAAGCTTCAGCTCGGGCTGATAGGTCTTTTCCGAAGCGTCGGAATATTTAGCGGTAAGTTTGGGGAAAGAATATGTGCCGGTGTCATTATATTTAATGAGAACCTTCCGGGCAGAAGGGTCGGCTATTGTTCCGCCTTCAGCCTGCCATTGGAGCGTAGCCGGATTGCCGGTGGAGCTGTTGGTGAACTGGAGGGTTTTTTCTACGGGAATCCAGTAGAAAGCGCCCTCGTTCATGGGGTTTCGGGTGGCGTAGTGAGCCACAGGCGTGGGGTCACCCTCTTCAAGGTTGCCGGCGATAGTTCCGATGTAGCGTAACCCTATCGGGTTTTCATACGCTGCCTCCTGCGCCGTAGCCGTTGCGGAGAGGATTGCCAGCGATGCAAGAATAGTGTAGAATTTTTTCATATGCTAATGGCTTGGTTTTTTCTTTTGCAAATATGGGATTAAGGCTCATAAGAGCCAAAATTATATGGTCTACTGAGAGTCTACTGTCGTTTTATTTGGCCAAAAACAAATTATTTGATAACTTTGGGCATGAAAAACTATCTTTTGGTGACAATTTGCGCCTTATTACTTATCGCCTGCGAAAGAGGTGAGAAAAGGCTGACTCCCTTCAGATGGGAGGCTGTAGACCCTGATTTCGACGAAACCGTCACCCGTCTCGAGTATGGTTTTCAGGATTATCTTCCGTTTGACTCACTGCGGAGCGACGTGGCGCGGCTCAGCCTGCTGGCAGCTCAGCCGGAGTGTACCGACTCGCTTTTGATGCGGCGCAGGGCGCGCTACTGGAGGGCGAGAATGCTGCAGCGCGAAGGTAGTCTCGACTCCGCTCTCATCCTCGTCCGGAGTCTGATGGAAGAGGTTGATTCCGCGCGCCACACTTACGATTTTTATCGCTGCCGCATACTGCTGAGGCAGCTTTCGCCTACCTCCGGAGCCCGGAAATACAGCGAAATAGACGAAGAGGCCCGCTATTTCAGCAAAATCGGCGATCAGCCTATGACTGCGGCGAGCTACATAAGTCTTGCCAACAGCCTTTATCCGATCGGAGAACTCGATATGAGTCTTGACTATCTCTGCCGGGCCGACGAGATAAACCGCCGGCTCGGACTGGACAGGGTGGTGGCCAACAATGCCGTGAACGTGGCCAACGTACTTTTCAGGAAAGGCGATTCGGTCAAAGCACGCGATATGCTCCTGAAACTCGCCGCCGATCCTGAAACGCACGAGGATCCCCGCACTTATAATATCGTGCTGCGCAATCTCTATGTCCACACCGGCGGCGTGGAATGGTTGCGCCGCGCATACGTGAGCGCTCTCGACGCCCCCGGTTCGCGAAGTCTCCGCGGTTTTTACGAGGCGCTCCTGAGCCGGCATTTCGATGAGGCCGGCATTGCGGATTCCGCGGTATTCTACAGCCGTCTCGCACTTGCCGACATCAGTCATATATCCGATCCTCAGCAGCGCGGACTCGTGATGCAGGCTTATGCGTCGACTATGCGCCATGAAGGAAAGAGCGACAGCGCGCTCATCTATCTCGACCGGTATATGGCCTGTGCTGATTCCGATTATGTCAGCAACCAGGAGGCGGAGGTGCTCCGCATGGCCAATATGCGTGAACTCTCGCTCGCCAAAACTCTTGAGAACGAGCATGTGCAGAGTATGAGGCTGATGTTCGTCGGAATTTTATTTGTTGTGGTACTATCGGCGGGAATCGTGTGTTTCATACTCTACAGCCGTCAGAAGCGTCAGGAAATCGCCGCCCGCGACAGCCGGCTGGAGGTCGAGGTGTCGCGCCGCCGCATGCTCGCTCTGCAGCTTGCCATCGAGGAGAAAGACAATCTTTTCGACAAGATGAAAAACGAGATAGAGCAGATGCGCCGCGACGGCCGGATCCGTCCCAACGAGGCGGTAGGACTCGAGAACGCCATAAAGATACATCTGGCCGGAAACGAGGAGCGCGATACGTTTCAGCAGCTGTTCGCACAAGTCGCCCCCGAGTTTACCCAACGGCTTAAGAACCGCTATCCCGAACTGGCGGATACATACGTGAAACTCGCCACTTATATATTTATGGGACTCGACAACAATAAGATTTCCCGTCTGATGATGATTCGCCCCGAGTCGGTGAAGCAGGCGCGCTGGCGCCTGCGCCTTAAGATGGGGCTCGACAAGGGGGAGTCGCTCGACGAGGCCATCCGCGCTCTCGGAACATCACCATCTGATGACGTGTGACCACGGCGGTCTCCGGTGTCTGAAGAACGTAAAAAAGCAGGCTGAAATCCCGGGATTTCAGCCTGCGCTATAAGTATACAGGTCGAGTTATCAGTTGTTTTTGAGATAGTCGCGGACAGCCTGGTTCTCGGGATCTACCTCAAGCAGTTTCTGGAAGTAGATGCGGGCGTTTTCCTTGTCGCCTTTCACGCGGTAGTCGTTTGCGATGAAACCGTAGGCGCTCTTGTAGGCTCCGGCGCGCTTGGTCTTGTTCTCGGGGTTGAGATCGTAGGCGGCGAGCATGGCCTTGTAGGTTTCCACGAGTTCGGGAGTGGGATCAGTGCCGTCGCGGGTCATGAGAAGCGAGGCCTTGTTCTGCAGCAGTGTACCCTTGCTCTCGTCGGCGGCCGATTCGAGAGCGAGATCTATGTATTTGATGCCGTTCTGAGCGGCTTCCTTGCGCTCTGCAGAGCCTTCGGGAAGGGTGAGCGCGAGATTTTTGTAGCGGTTGGAGAGGGTATAGTAGTCGGTGAGCGAAGCGTCGCCCATGTCGACGAATTTCTGCATAACCTCGGCCGCTTTAGCGTAGTCTTCAGCATCGGAATACATCGAGGAAATCTTGGTGAGGATGTCCTTGTTGCGCTCGGGGTTTATTTCGTATGCCTTCATATAGGCGTCGATGGCTTCCTGCGGACGTCCGAGAGCACCGAGAATGTCGCCGTAGGTCGAGTAGTCGGTAGAAGTGAATTCGGCGTTGCTGTTGGCGAAAAGTTTGCGGGCAGCCTCTTCGGCACCGGCGTAGTCCTCAAGAGCGGCCTTGTTGAGCATGACCATGCGGTGCATGTATTCGTTGTCGGGGTCTTTTGCGAGGACTTTTTCAGCGATTTCAAGCGACTTCTGGTAGTCTTTGCCGAAATAGAGCAGACCGGAGTAGCGCTGTTCGTCGCGCTGGAAATGGTTGGGGTTGCTCATGTATTTGCCATACTGCTTGGCGGCTTTGGTGAACTGGTTGCCGTCGTAGTATTTCTCGGCGAGCTCACGCTGGGCGAGAGCCGAAGTGGGGAGTTTTTCGTTGAGTTCCTCGAGCTTGCTGATTGCAAACGAGGGATTTACCTTGTTGTAGAGGTTGGAGTATTTCACGTATGCCTCGGGGTTGATGTGGCCGGCCTGCTCGTCGTAGGTCATGGCCTGCTCGTAGAAACCGGCGGCCTGACCGATGTCGGTAGCCTTGGCCATGTCGCCCTGAAGCACATATACTGCGGGCTCGAGGTTCTTTGAATCCTTGAGAGCCTTGGCAATATTCTTGTCGATTTCTTTCTTATATTTCACTGGGTCGACGTTGAAATATGCACGCGCCACTGCTGCTGTCAGTGCGGCATCCTTCTTGTCGGTTGCCAAACCGTCCTTGAAAAGCTTTTCGGCAGCTGCCTTGTCGCCGTTTTTAAGGGCAATCTGACCCAGTCCGATATAGTTGTAACCATAGGCCGGATTTGCTGCGACGCCTTTGTCGAAGTTCGCTTTGGCGGCCTGGACGTTGCCTTCGCGGAGGTCGATGGCGCCGAGGAAGTAGTAAGATACAGCCTTGTCGGTCGACGGGTCGTTGAGCGTGTTGTCAAGAATGGTCTTGGCCTGTTCGAAGCGGTCGGCGTTGTAATAGTCTACGCCGTCCTGGTAGCCACCCTGTGCCATAGCCGACAATGCGCAGCCTCCCAGGAAGAGTGAAAGCAGAGATTTGAATTTCATGTTGGTTGTTTAGGGTATATTATGTTTTACTTTTTTCTATTAGAGTGTGTTTACTTTTAAATCAAATTAAACATTAGGGGCACGAAAAACCCTC
>ERZ1673743.375-NODE-375-length-70520-cov-10.721621_pt1 | contig 70520 bp, 70 predicted proteins | sample MGYA00580197_ERZ1673743 | MGnify/ENA primary metagenome ERZ1673743 (study PRJEB41218, sample SAMN15661795) | gut metagenome | host: Homo sapiens | place: Canada: London | collected 2015-08-20/2019-03-30 | study: EMG produced TPA metagenomics assembly of...
TTAAAGTGTTAACAATCATCCCGAACATTTTGTTCACTATCTGGGCTTGACAGAGGTCACCGCACCCTACATGTTGCGCGTCAATAAATTTGTGCAGATTTCGCGGGCGGATGATATTCGCTCATATTGCGAACTTTTTTACTATTCACTTTTACCTATTACTTTGAACGAAGCGAAACAAACCCCTCAGTCGCTCCGCGACAGCTCCCCTTCAGGGGCGCCTGAATATATTCTATAACGATACTCAATTTACCCATCAACAAAACCAACCTGCCCAAAGCTTATATCAGGCAGGTTGGTTGTCTTTACTCTCCGTCCGCCGGAGAGTTTGATTTTTTAATATCCGAGGTTCATATCAACCTCGTTGATGATATCCTCCCCAGCTATATAGCGGCGAAGATTTTTGAGACAGATGTCCCATACTTTCTTTTCTGTCTCCGGGTCGTGACCGAAGCCGCGCCCGGAGATATGCGGAGTTATCAAAACATTCGGCATTTTCCACAGCGGGGAATCCACCGCGAGCGGCTCTTTTTCGAGCACATCGAGAATCGCGCCCGCAATGCGCCGCTCTTCGAGCGCGCGGATGAGCGCGTCCGTGTCAATAAGACTCCCGCGCCCGACATTTATAAACAGCGCGTCACTCTTCATCAGGCAGAGGCGGTCATAATTTAATATATGCCCCGTCTCTTTTGTGTTCGGCAGACAGCCGATGACCAGATCCGCACGCGGCAGAAGAGAATCTATATCCGACAGCGTGTGCATCTCATCAAAATATTGCGCGGGCGCGCCTGTTCTGCGAATGCCGATATTTTTTGTCCCGAACGCCGAGAGCCGCTTTGCAATATTCGAGCCGATGTCGCCAGTGCCTAAAATAAGAGCCGTTTTGCCTTCAATCGTCCGCTCGGCTCCGGCATCGCGCCAGATGCACACCTTCTGATTTTCGATATACTCAGGGAAACGCCTGTAGACGCAGAGAATCGCGCCGATAACATATTCGGCAATGACCGGACCGAACGCGCCGGACGCATTCGCTATTTTTATCCCCTGCGGGAAGCCGCCGCGCGTGTATATATCCGCACCCGCCCAGGTCATCTGGACGAATTTCAGGTTCTTCGCCTCTCTTATTCTCTCCGTACGCGGCTCGCCGATAACCACTTCGGCGCTGCCAATATCGTTTTTTCTGTCTCCAAAAGAAAATATACAGCTGCTTTTGAATTCTTCGAGCCGCAGCTTTATTTCATCACTGCACGGCGCCGTTATCAAAACCTCTGTCATGCAATCACCTCAACACAGATTTATGCCCGCAGGAAAAAGATATCCCCCCCGCATGAGCGGAGGGAATTCGCATTTAGTCGCCGAGGCTCTTGAGCGCATCTGCCAGACGGGTCAGATCGTCTTTGTCGAAGAAATCTATCTCGAGCACTCCGCTCTCCTTGCCGGGCTTCGTGCCGACCTTGACTTTTCTTCCGAGAAAGTCGGTCAGAGCGAGTTCAACTTCGTCATAGTAGCTCGCGCGGCGAGCGGCTGGCTTCTCCGCCTTGGGCTCTTTATTTCTCTTTTTGACTAATTTTTCAACATCGCGGACGGTCAGCCCTTTTTCTATAATCAAATCCGCCGTCTCGATGATATCCTGCTCATCTTTGAAACCGAGCAGGGCGCGTGCGTGACCGGGCGAGAGCTTGCCGTCCGAGACGAGCGCAATGACGCTGTCCGGGAGCTTGAGAAGTCTCAGCGCATTAGCCACTGCGGGACGGGATTTGCCGACGCGCTCCGCCGCCTCGTCCTGAGTCAGCGAGAGGGTGTCCATGAGCGCCTTTATGCCCTGCGCCTCTTCAATCGCGTTGAGATCCTCGCGCTGAAGGTTTTCTATAAGAGCGAGAGCCATCGCCTCGTCGTCGCTGAGCTCTTTTATAACAACGGGGACTTCGGTCAGACCCGCCATGCGCGATGCACGCCAGCGGCGTTCGCCGGCGACGAGCTGATAGCTGCCGTCTGGCATCGGGCGCACGAGAAGCGGCTGAATGACGCCGTGTTTCGCTATGCTGTCCGCAAGCTCGGCGAGCGCATCCTCGTCAAATATTTTTCTCGGCTGGTCGCGGTTGGGCTCGATATCCATTATCTTGAGCTTGACCGCGCTGGTCGAGGCTATCTCTTCAATGGAGTTGTCGGCAAACAGAGCGTCAAGCCCGCGGCCGAGTCCGCCTTTTTTTGCTGCCATTTATATTTCCCCTTTCGGCTCAGTTGCTTTTCTTTCCGTTCATTCTCAGGAACTCGTCCGCAAAGTCGTTATATGCGCTCGTTCCCTTTGAGCTTCTGTCATAGTACATGACCGGCTGACCGAAGCTCGGAGCCTCGGAGAGTCTGACATTTCGCGGAATGACCGAGGAATAGACCTTTCTGGGGAAGAAGCGTTTGACCTCGTCAACGACCTGCTGAGTGAGATTGAGTCTGCCGTCGTACATCGTGAGCAGAACTCCCTCGATCTCGATCATCGGGTTATAGAGGCGCTTGACCTGCCTGACGGTAGACATGAGCTGCGACAGACCTTCGAGTGCATAGTACTCGCACTGGATCGGCACCATGACTGTGTCCGAAGCGCACAGGGCGTTGAGGGTTATGAGTCCGAGCGAGGGCGGGCAGTCAAAGAAGATAAAATCAAAATCCGCCTTGACGGGTGCGAGCGCAGTCTTGAGTCTGCTCTCGCGGCGATCCATATCCACGAGCTCAAGCTCCGCGCCGGCGAGAGCCATGTTCGACGGCAGAACCCAAACGTTCTCATACTCGCTCTCGAGGATAACATCCTTTGCGGGGACGGAGTTTATCATCACATCATATGCCGACTGCTCGAGCGCGCGCTTGTTGATGCCGAGTCCGCTCGTCGCGTTGCCCTGCGGGTCGATGTCCGCGAGGAGGACTTTATACCCCTTGTCGCCGACGGCCGCCGCGAGGTTGACCGCCGAGGTCGTCTTGCCGACGCCGCCTTTCTGATTGACTATTGCAATTACCTTTCCCAATCCGAAGTCTCCTTTGCCTTTTTCGGCCAAAAATACTGCAAAAATTATACCATAACGCTTTGAAAAGGTCAATCAGAATATCGGACACCGATGTTTCACGTGAAACATTGAAACGACAAAGCGGCAGGCTCCTTTTTGGAAGTCTGCCGCCCTGCCGTGATGTGGGGTGTGAAAGAGAAAGATATGGTAATGGGGGATTGTCAAATTTATGGGTCAGCCTGCGTTGCGGCAGGCGAACTCTTTCGGTATGCGCACCGTGAACTCGATGCTGTCCTGCGTCTCGGTGCGCAGGGACTCCGCCCTGATGCCCGCTTCGCGCATGGTATCGACGGCGTGGTTTATTGTGTTGACAAAGATGCGGACATCTTTGAAGAGCTTTATAACGTGCGGCTTGTGCGCGGTCTCGTCATCGAGAATCGCATTGACGAGCTTTTCGGTCTGCGCCACATTCAGCGAACGCTTTATGACCGTATCTGTCGCGGCGTGCAGCTTATTTAAATCTTCTATCCTGAGCAGAGCACGGGCATGGCGCTCGGTTAAATCTGCGGAAATCATCTTCTCGCGGATATCCTCAGGCAGGCGCAGAAGCCGAAGCTTATTTGATAATGTGGACGGAGCTTTGCCGAGCCTTTCCGAGAGCTGAGCTCTGTCGAGTCCGTACTTTTCGCCGAGCGACTCTATCGCAAGCGCCTCCTCAAAGAAATTGAGATCGCGCCGCTGGAGATTCTCTATCACGGAATAGACAGCCGCCTGCGTGGAATCCGCATTTATAACAATGCACGGAACTCGGTCGAAGCCCGATTCTGCCGCGGCTCTGAGCCGCCGCTCCCCTGCTATCAGCTCATATTTTCCGTCCCCGTCCTCCGCGCGCACCGAAAGCGGTTGGAGTATTCCATTGCGGCGGATGCTCTCGCCGAGGGACGAAAGCTCGTCGGGGTCGAAATATTTTCTCGGCTGATTCGGGTTTGTCCTGATCTTATCAACAGGAATGAGCAGAACAGCTCCGGCTTTTGAAACTTCCATGGCACTTGTCCTTTCCGATAATAGAAGAACCGCCGTTCCTCTGTGATAAAAGCATATCACCGGAAAAGGCGGTTGTCCACTGTTTTCGGTCGGGCAGAAATGAGCCGTTCGGGAGCTTTTCCCCGTTATACGAGCGGCTTTTTTGAAATCTGTGCCGAAGGGCGCGGGTATTTTGTCGCAGTGTGCGATATTTTTTTTACATTTATCAGAACTCTCTCGCCGCCGTCGGGCAGTATGAGAGTCTCGGTCTTTTGAGTCTCGCCGCCGAGTGTGGCAATCGCTTTTCCGGCGCAGTCAAGTTCTTCGGCACCCTTTGCGCCTTTCATCGCGCAAAAAGTTCCGCCGACTTTAACAAACGGCAGGCAGTATTCGCATAGCACGTTCATCGCCGCGACCGCGCGCGAAACCGCAAAATCGAAGCTCTCGCGCAGCTCCCCCTGCCCCGCCTCTTCGGCGCGTGCATGGACTATATGAGCGGAAAGTCCGAGTTCTTCAACGCTCTGAGAGACGAACGCCAGCTTTTTGCCTGTCGAGTCGAGCATGGTGAGTCTTATCTCCGGGCAGGCTATCAGCAGAGGAATCCCCGGGAATCCGCCGCCCGTGCCGACATCTATGACTTTCGTCCCCGGCTGAAGATCGATCATGCGCAGCGCAGTGAGGCTGTCCGCAAAATGCTTGACGGCTATCCCCTCGGGGTCGGTTATGGCGGTGAGATTGAGCACTTTGTTTTTTTCGACGAGCATCGACGCAAAAAGCTCAAATCTTTCAAGAGCCTGCGCGTCGAGCTCAACGCCGATATCGGCGCAGATATTTTTGAGCCTGTCTTTATTTATCATGTTTCCTGTTCTCCCTCTCCAGATGAATCAGCAGCACCGAAATGTCCGCGGGGCTGACGCCGGATATTCTCGACGCCTGGCCGACATTCTCCGGGCGTATCTTTGAAAGCTTCTCGACCGCCTCAAGCCGCAGTCCGCCGAGCGCGGCGTAGTCTATATCCTGCGGTATTTTTTTCACTTCGAGTCGGCGCATCTCATCGACCTGCGCCTGCTGGCGTTTTATATATCCCTCGTATTTGATATCTATCTCGACCTGCTCGAACACTTCTTTCGGATAGTCCGGGCGCGTCGGGTCAAACGGGGCGAGCAGTTTATAATCCGCCTGCGGACGGCGCAGAAGTTCGGAGAGTCTTATTCCGCCGTCGATGGTCGATGTTTCACGTGAAACAAGTATATCATTCAGCTCTTTGCACGCGTGGATAGTAGTATTCTCTGCGCGGCGTTTCTCGTCTTCAATCAGTTCGAGCTTGCGGCAGAATGCATCATAGCGCTCCTGCGAGATGAGTCCCAGCTCGTAGCCTATAGGAGTCAGGCGGCGGTCGGCGTTATCCTGTCTGAGCAGGAGTCTGTATTCCGAGCGCGAGGTCATCATTCTGTACGGATCGGAGCAGCCCTTTGTGACGAGGTCGTCTATGAGCGTTCCGATATACGAGCTGGCGCGGTCGAGTTCGAGCGCGTTCTTTTTCTGAACCTTGCGTGCGGCGTTGATGCCCGCTATCAGTCCCTGCGCGGCGGCCTCTTCGTATCCGCTTGAGCCGTTGAACTGGCCTGCGCCGAAGAGTCCGTCAAAGTCGTTGAACTCAAGACTGCGCTTGAGCGCGAGCGGATCGATGCAGTCATATTCTATAGCATATGCGGTGCGCATGACCTCACAGTGCTCCAATCCGGGGATAGTGTGCAGGAATTCGAGCTGCACATCCTCCGGCAGCGAAGAAGAGAGCCCCTGGAGATACATTTCCTGAGTCTCTGCGCCGCAGGGTTCGATAAATATCTGATGCCGCTCCTTTTCGGAGAAGCGGACTATTTTATCCTCTATGCTCGGGCAATAACGCGGACCGACTCCGTCTATCTTTCCGGAATAGAGCGGCGAGCGGTGGAGGTTCGAGAGAATAACTTTCTTCGTCTCCTCCCCCGTGTAGGTCACATAGCATTCGCGCGTGTTCTTCACTTCGTACCTGCCCGTGAACGAAAACGGCACTATATCCTCATCGCCGAACTGCGGTTCGAGCTTTTCGGTCTCAACGCTTCTGCGGTTGACTCGCGCGGGCGTGCCCGTCTTGAATCGGCGCAGAGGGAGTCCGAGGGCTTTGAGCGACTTCGAGAGCTCGGTCGCCGGGAACATCCCGTCCGGTCCGCTCTCGTATGAGACATCGCCGATATAGACTCTGCCGCCGAGAAAAGTACCCGTCGCGAGCACCACGCACTTCGCGCGGTAAACGGCTTCGAGTCTGGTTGTGAGCACCCACTCGCCGGAGTCATAATGAATATCGACTATTTCAGCCTGTCTGAGCGTCAGATTCTCCTGCTCCTCAAGCGTTCTTTTCATATATGCGCTGTATGCGCGTCTGTCAATCTGCGCGCGCGGGCTGTGGACTGCCGGGCCCTTGCCCAAATTGAGCATACGCATCTGCAAAGTGTTCGCGTCCGCCGCGAGACCCATTTCGCCGCCGAGCGCGTCTATCTCGCGCACCAGATGCCCTTTTGAAGTTCCGCCTATCGACGGGTTGCACGGCATATTGCCGACCCAGTCGAGATTGACAGTGAACACCTCCGTCTTGCATCCGAGACGCGCCGAGGCGAGTCCCGCCTCGATTCCCGCGTGACCCGCACCTATAACGGCAACATCTATTCTACCCGCATCGTATTTCATTCGGTCAGTACCCCTTTGTTTTCCTCAACAGTATATCCGCTTTCGCCGAGCACAGAAATCGCATCGGCAAAGTTATTTTCTTTTATTAAAATATAGTCGGTATCATATGTAGACACCGCAAAAATGCTTATCCCCCGCCGCGCGAGCACGGATGTGATATCGGCGAGGATGCCGACGAGCGAAAAGTCCAACTCGCCGCAAACGCGCAGAGCGCGCCAGCCGTCCTCGCGGCGCAGAATGCCGCCCGTCACAAAATCAGTCGGGCAGACGAGCGAGATTTCGGAATCCGTCCGCGCGAAAAATATAAAATTTGTGTCCGGCAGAGCGGACGGAAGTTTTTCAAGTTTGCAGACGGAAAAGATTCCGTCAATGATTTCGAGAGTCATATGTGGATCCTTGGTGTGATGTAATTATTTAGGACGACAGTAATATAGGTTTTGGTTAACATAATCAGCTTTTGCCTTCGCGTCTTGCCATAATCAAACCTTTATATTTTCCACGTTTCGGCATTTTCTTTCTATTTGAAAAAGAAAACGCCTGCAAAAGAAAAGCAAACGAGCCGTTCCCGCTCGACACCCGCAACGCCGCGCCGCAGTACATAGCTCACGGCTCTCAATCGGCAGCTCGGCACATTCGCACGCAAACGCGCCGGAGCTTGAACGGGTGCGTGCTCGTGCGTCTTGCTTCGCAAGCCGTTCCCTCGCCCCTCTTAGTTGGCTTATCAAACACTGCGGCGCGGCTATTGGAAGCCTGATTATAAATATTAGTTGAGTCGCTCGCTTTTACTTTGCAAAAGTTCAAAAAATGAGGCTTGTCTGCCTGTTTAAATCTTTGTATCGGCTTCGCCGATAACGGACAGCCGCAAGGGCTGTCCCTACGAACGGTCGCAATAGACATTTCGAGAATTCCGTGCCACTGTCGCGGCAGCGGTGCGTCGAGTCGCCGCACCCTACAAAAAGCCCGTTTATTTTACACAACTCGCAACACCTGTCGCAATTTACTTTCCGACACAGAACTGCAAAAACACTTCGTTGACTACGGCTTCGCCGGCGCGTTCGCCGGTGAGTTCGAGCAGCGCATCAACGGCGCAGTCGGCGCAGACGTTGACCGCGTCGAGTGTGACTCCGCTTTCGAGCGCGGAGCGCGCCTCTTTTATGCTGTCGAGCGCGCGCACGCAGCAGTTGCGCTGGCGTTCGCTCGTCAGCGCGGCGGCAGACGGATCGAAATTCGAAGTACCGAGCAGATCGGACAGCACTTTTTCCAGTTCGCCGCCGCCCTGAGCCGTCTTTGCGGAAAGCTCGACATATGCGTCGAAGCAGCTCTTTATATAATCCGTGTCGCAGACAAAGCCGAGGTCGCTCTTGTTGACGACTGCTAGACTGCGCCTGCCGGAACAGAAATCGATTATTTCCATATCCTCATCGGTCAGTTTCTGCGCACCGTCGAAAACGGCAATGACCAGCTCCGCTCTGGAGAGGCGTTTTTTCGCAAGCTCAACGCCGATGCTCTCTATTTTATTATCCGTGTCGCGTATTCCGGCGGTGTCCGCAAGGCGCAGCAGGTTTTCTCCGACCCTGACCGTCTGCTCAACTATATCGCGCGTCGTGCCGGGGACATCGGTGACTATTGAGCGCTCGCATCCGCTCAGAAGATTCATCAGCGTCGATTTGCCGACATTGGGTCTGCCGACTATGACAGTATCCACTCCCTGAGTGACCGCTTTACCGTTTTCGAATCCGCTGATAAGCGATTCGAGCTCGCTCTGCGCCGCCGAAAATGTTTTTTCAAGCTCGTCCGTGGAGAGCTCTTCTATATCCTCGTCCGGATAATCGACCCACGCGCTCAGATGCGCGCAGACATTTATTATACTGTGGGCGACTGATTCTATCCTGCCGCTGAGCCTGCCCTCGAGGGTATTGAATGCGGCGCTCGCCGCCTGTTCGCCCTGCGCGGAGATGAGCGACATGACGCTCTCCGCCTTTGCGAGGTCAATGCGTCCGTTTAAGAAAGCCCGCTTTGTGAACTCGCCCGGACCTGCGGGCTGAGCGCCCGCGTTCAGCACCGCGCGAAGAACCTGACGGACTATATACACTCCGCCGTGGCAGGACAATTCGACCGTGTCCTCGCCGGTATAGCTTTTGGGCGCGCGGAAAACGAGGGCTATCGCCTCATCTATCGGCTTGCCGTCGAGGCTGACTGTGCCGAAGTGGGCGGAGTATCCCGCCGCTTCGCTCAACGGCTTCCCGGAAACCGCCGAAAAGACTTTATCCGCGACGGCAATCGCATCGCCGCCGGAAATGCGGACTATGCCTATTCCGCCCGCGGCGTTGGGAGTCGCGATGGCGGCAACGGTAGAAGTCTGTTCCACGGTGTTCACCTCTTTCGTCTATAGATAGATTTATTATAACGCAGGGAGACCTGCGGGTTTATCGGAATTAAAAATTTTTGTGGACAATCGGCAACCAAATTTAATCGAGCGATAATCCGCCCATGCTTTCGACGTCCACTATAATCAATCTTTTATATTAACTGCGTTTCGGCATTTTTGTGCCGCCCCGCAGCATCGGCGCGTCGAGTCGCCGCGCCTCTACAAATTACGAATCAATAAAATTGTGTGAGTTTCGTGAGCAGATGATATCTGCCCTGCTGTATACATTATAGCTTTATAGATTTATCTGTTACTTTAAGAGAATCGAAAAAGCGGCAGCGGTCTGGAAGCTCCATCCGCTGCCGCCGGACATTTTTTATTTGATGTTAACCTTGTGGTTCATCAGCCAGCCTGTGCCGAAGAACAGGCCGATTGAAACCAGGAACTGGAAGATAACTCCCGTCACACCGAACGAAAGATCCTTTGTAGACATTGCCGTGCCGAACGAGAACACAAGTCCGTCTGTTCCGGGCGAAACGGTGATGGGCACATAGTTCGTCAGCAGGAAGTTGCAGATCTGAGCGATAATGAATATCGCAAAGAAAACGACTATCGGGCCTGCCGCGCCGAGCTTCTGCATAATGCGGGTGTTCGCGAAAGTTATGGAGAAGAACAGCTCGGAAATGAGGAACGCGAGCTGAACAAAGACCGCGAGCACGAGCAGGACGAGATATCCCTTTATCGCTTTTGCGCCGGGCATCGAGCGGAACATGCTGATAATTGTCTTTATCATGTTGAGGTTGTTCTCGCCGATGAGCGAGGTGACGTAGTCGTATATCCAGATCATTATGCCGATGCTCACAGCGTAGCTGACGATCATCCACAGGAAAGCGACTATAGCCTTTGCCGCGAGGAGCTGCCCGCTCGTCACGGGGAGCGTGAAGCTCAAATAGCCCTGCTGCCCGTAGAGTGTCTTATAGAAGTTTGCAATAACACCGACAAAGGTTATGATAAGAGCTATCAGCGCTATGAGGAACAGCGCAATCGTTGCCATTGCGCTCAGCCAGCTGATGTCTATCGCATAGGCGATGAGCATGATGCCTATTGTGACCGCGGCGGCAACGTAGATGTTCATCATCATATGCGCGCTCATTTTGATTTCATTTTTAATCAATTTGCCAAGCATATTTGAACACCTCCTTGAAAACATCCTCAAGCGTCTTGCCGCTGCTGCATATGTCGTCAACGGACGAGTTGAGCAGGACTTTGCCCTGACCTATCATCAGCGCGTGGTCGAATATGCTCTCGACATCGTGAATAAGATGGGTCGAGATGAGCATAGTCGAATCCTTCGGGTGATTCTTCATGATTATGTCGAGTATGCCGTCGCGCGCGGCGGGGTCGACACCGCTGAGCGGCTCATCGAAAATATAGAGCTTCGCGTTGCGGCACATGACGAGAATGAGCTGGAGCTTCTCCTGCATGCCCTTTGACATCGACTTTATCTTCTGCTTAGGCTGGAGACCGAATGTGTCGAGCATTCTCATCGCCTTGTCGCGGTCGAAGTCCGGATAGAAGTCCGCGATATATTTTATCGCGTCGATGGCGCGCATCCAGTCCGCGAGATACGACTTTTCGGGCAGATACGCTATCTTCGCCTTTGTCGAAGGACCGGGAACTTCGCCGTCTATGAGCACCTCTCCGGAGTAGTCGTGAATGAGTCCTGTGAGTATTTTTATCAGCGACGATTTACCCGAGCCGTTTGGGCCGAGCAGAGCTATGATCTGGCCGGGCTGGAAGCTGAACGAGATATCGTTGAGCACCTGGTGGCTGCCATAGGACTTGCTCAGATGGTTTACTGTGATTATGTCCTGCATTTTTTCCTCCCGTAAATTTTTGACGTAGGGATCTACTTGGAATGATTATATCACAAAAAATGGCATAGTAAAAGTTTTTTATGTTTTTTTAAGGAATAGTCACATTTTATTTAAACTTTTTTGCCGATATCCTGTTTTTTATCGCTCCCGCGGCGGCAAAAATCATAAGGCACACGGCGTTCGCCGCAACTACGCTCGCACCCGCCGGGGTATTGAAGGCATAGGAGATAACAAGCCCCGCAAAGAAGCAGACGCACGACACCGCCGCCGATACGGCAGTCACTGCGCGGAAGCTCTTGCACACGCGCATTGAAGTCAGCGCGGGGAAAATTATCAAACTCGATATCAGCAATGCGCCCATTATCCTCATGCCGACGACTACAGTGACGGCGGTGAGCAGAGCTATAAGAGTATTGTAGAGTCCCGTCTTTGTTCCGGTCGCCGCGGCGAAAGTCTCATCGAAAGTTACGGCAAAGATGCGGTTATAGAATATGACATAGAGCACGAGCACCGCCGCCGATATCGCGGCGCAGGCGATAATATCATTTTTGCCCATGAGCAGAACCGAGCCGAACATATAACCCGACACATCGGTGTTGAGTCCCGTTGTCAGAGACGCCGCAATAACGCCGACTGCTATAGCCGTGCTCGAAATGAGCGCTATGGCGGCGTCGCCCTTTATCTTCGCGTTGTCGTTTATCCGCATGAGCAGGAATGCCGCCACTACAACTACGGGCACGGAGATTTTCAGCGGCGCCACATTCAGCGCCATAGCCACGCACGCCGCGCCGAAGCCGACGTGGGAGAGCCCGTCGCCGATCATCGAATAGCGCTTGAGCACGAGCGTCACTCCGAGCAGCGCGGAGCAGAGAGCCACGAGCAGACCCGCTATCAGAGCGCGGCGCATGAATGAATAAGAAAGCATCTCGGCTATAAGTTCAAACATCGCTTCTCCCCCTCCCAGCAAAACGCCGTCCGGCGTCGCTCTTTAAATAGTCCTCGGTCGTGCCGAAAAATTCGACTCCGCGCGAGCCGAGGTGCAGAATTTTGTTCGCGTTCTCGACAGCGCACTCTATATCGTGCGAGACCATGATAACGGCTATGCCGGAATCCCGATTGAGCTTTTTTATCAGGCGATAGAACTCAGCAGTCACCACCGGGTCAAGCCCGGTCACAGGCTCGTCGAGCAAAAGCAGCTCTTTTGCGGCGCAGAGCGCACGCGCGAGTAAAACCCTCTGCTGCTGACCGCCGGAGAGCTCGCGGTATGATCTGTTCGCGATATTTGTTATCGAGAGCTTTTCCATATTTTTGTTAGCAAGGCTGCGGTCGGCGCGGGAATAGAACGGACCTTTCGAGCCGTTGAGACAGCCGGAGAGCACGACCTCGCGCACCGTCGCGGGAAAATCGCGCTGAGCCTGGGTCTGCTGCGGCAGATAGCCTATGTCCGTGCGCCTGAGCCCGTCAGCGAAATCAACGCTTCCGCCTCTCATCGGGATAAGCCCCAGAATACCTTTTAGAAGAGTGCTCTTGCCCGAGCCGTTTTCGCCGACTATGCAGAGATAGTCTCCGCGCTCAAGCTCAAAGCTCACGCCGTTGACCGCTACAGTGTTGTCGTAGCCTATCACAGCATCGCGGCAGGCGAGCAATATATTTTTGTTCATGAAAGTGCCTCCCTGAGATTTCGGAGATTGTCGTTCATCAGCGAGAGATAGCCGACCCCGGACTCAAATTCATCGCGGCTGACATTGTGGCAGGAGTGGAACAGCCGCATCGAACAGCCCGTCTCGCCGCAGATTATCTCCGCCGTTCGCGGCTCGGCCAGCTCTTCATAGAAAATGACCGGGATGTTCCCGTTTTTTACAGTGTTTATTATCTTCGCTACAGTCCGGGCACCCGGCTCGGAGTTGTCCGCGCAGGCGTCGAGCGCGCTGACGAATTTCAGCGAATACCGCTCTGTGAAATTGCGGAATGCGAAACGGCCGGAGAATACGATTATATCGCGCTTCCCGTTTTTGACTGCGTCTTTGAATCCTGCATCAAGCGACTGAAGCTTCGAGATATATTTTTCGCTGTTTGATTTATAGAACTCGGCGTTGCGGCCGTCGAGCCGGCAGAGCGCGTCGGTTATGACCTTCACCATGCCCTGAGCATAGACCGGGTCTGTCCAGATATGCGCATCGACAAGGCCCTCTTCATATTCGTGCTCATGTTCATGCTCGTCCTCGTGGCCGTGTTCATGCTCATGCTCATGCGCGGCAAGGCGCAGACCCATTTCTGAAGCGATATCGAGATACTCGCCCGCTCCCGTTGATTTGTCAAAGAGTTTCGCCGACCAGGTCTCCATATTTTCGCCGACGCGGATCAACAAATCCGCATTGCTGACCGCTTTCATATCGGCGGGAGTCGGATCGTATGAGTGGCTCTCCATTCCGGGCGGGAGCAGCAAAGTCAAATCTACTCTGTCCCCGGCTATTTCGCGCACGAAATCATACGGCACGAACAGCGTGCATACAACGCGGAGCTTATCGCTCTCAGATTCAATTTTTCCGGAGGAGCAGGCGGCAAGCGAAAATACCATCGCCGCGCAGAGTATGACCGCCGCCGCGCGCAAAAACTTAGTTTTCATTCTTTTTCCTTTCGGCGCACTCGGCGCAGACTCCGTAGAGCACGGTATTCTCCGCGCTGAGGGTGAACCCGTGGTGCTCAAAGATATGCTCCGCGACCTTGTCGAGAAAGCTGCACTCGACATGGAGCAGCTTCCCGCATTCGGAGCATTTGAGATGATAGTGATTGCAGCAGTCCGCGCTGTCGCCGACATACTGATAGCACGCGCTCTCCCCGTCGTGGAGCACGAACTTGCGCACGCTACCCTCGCGCAGCATCTTTTCAAGATGGCGATAGACCGTAGCTTTGCCGACCGGGCAGCCGCGCTCGCCCAGAATATGCGATATATCCTCGGCGGTCAGATGCCTACCGCCGCTGTTTTTTAGCAGAGAGGTAATCAATTCGCCCTGCTTTGTGTTGTAACCCATAAAAAAACACCTCTTTGAGCTTCGGCAGAAAATAGAAGAAATATTCCGCCGCAAACTGAATTTGAGAATCGTTTTCAATTTTAATCCCGAAAGCGCGGTTTGTCAAGAGCGGAATCTATGTAATTCTCTTTTTACAGACCGTAGGGTCAATTTCGTTCGCCTGCTTTTTGGCTCCCCTATAGGAGAGCTGACTCGGCGTAAGCCGAGACTGAGGGGTTGTTTCGCTTCGCTCAAAGTAAGTAGCGACAGATATCATCCGCCCGCGAAATCTGTACAATTTTATTGGTGCGACTTGTAGGGTGCGGCGACCTCGACGCACCGATGCCGCGTGGGCGGCAGGAAAGGCTTATCATAGCCAACTTTTAAAAACAATTTTTATAACAATGTAGAATTTTATTTCGGCTCCCTTGTGTAAATGGAGCTGGCTCGGCGTAAACCGAGACTGAGGGATTGCGGCACAGAACCGACTGATTTTGTGTTGCCATCTTCCGAATTTTAGCACTTCGTAGGGACAGCCCTTGCGGCTGTCCGCTATCGGCGCAGCCGATACGAAGTTTCAAAAGCTCTTTTAACAGAAAAAAGCAAGCCTGATTCTATGAACTTTTGTGAGGTAAAGGCTAGCAATCAACCGACTTCTATAATTAAGTTTTCAATAGCCGTGCAGCAGTGTTTGAAAGCTATTTTAGAAAAGCAAGCCGCACTCGTTCAATCTCCAGCGCGTTTGCGGGCGAATGTGCCGAGCGACTGATTGAGAGCTGCGAACTATGTACCGCTGCACGGCGTTGCGGGGTCTCGGGGCGCAGCCCATAAAAAGGCTGGCACACATCGGTTTTGCGCAGCAAAACTGCTTGCACTTAAAAGTATTGAATTTTTGATGACAGGCAAGAAAAAGGCGCACAGGAATGCGCCCGCATTTCAAGCGCTTTTTTCGCAGCATGGCGCAAAAAGACTTACTTTTAAGCGATGCTTGCTTGCCTTTTTGTGGGCACAGTTTGCTTTTCTTTTGCAGGCGTTTTCTTTTTCAAATAAAAAGATAATGCCGAAACGCGGAAAATATAAAATATTCGACTGTTGCAGGACGCGAGGGTAGATGATAAATTCTACAATTTTATATCGTGCCGCTGTCGCGTCAGCGGTGCGTCGAGGTCGCCGCACCCTACAAGTCGCACCAATTAAATTGTGCAAGCTTAGCGGGTTAAATGATATCTGCCCTTATGGATAGCTCTTATATTCGTGTCCCGCTCTTAGCGTCGGTGCATAAAAATCTATGCACTCCGCAATATCCCGAAATAAAAAAACAGCTTCATTCCGGCGCATCTTCCGAAACGAAGCTGAATAAATATTTTATTTTTCCGCGCTGTCTCTACGTTTGTATTTCGACGAAGGGATAAACGCGAACACGGCGATAACCGCGACGAACAGCGCCGACATTACTTTTATATATAGCTCCGAAAGTCCGATGTTCTGCGCCGTCTCCTGTCCGAGCGCGATATAGACCGCCGCATATGTCACGAGAACGACAAAAAATGCTATTATCAGTCCGTTTCGCGCTTTTCTGCGCGAGCGTTCGCGATCGGGGTCATACGGGAGCGCCAGCCACGCCGCGGTTATCATTATCGGCGAGACGCTGCCGGAGAGCACGGAGAGAATAATATACAGCACCGTGTTTTTTTCGCTCCTGTTGTTTTTGAGCATCAATATGCCGCATGACGCAAAGCCGATTGCATTTATTATATCCCCCGCTATGCGCACTCCGCTTGTGAGCCCGTTGAAATTTGGTATGCACACCGCCGCATCCACTAATATAAATATCGCCATAACGCAGAGCAAAGCGGGCATTATTTTTTTCGTCAGGCGTAAGTCTGCATTCCCGCTATTTTTGATTCGCGACGATGCGGTTATTGCCGAAACGCCTATGAGTATTAATATGATCGCCAAACACAGCGAGACGATTTTTTCCGCCGCCGGGTTGCCGGCTAAAAACGGCGAGATGCCATTTGTCAGCGCGCCGATAACAGAAAACACGCCCGCGAGGGTATAGAGAAGTATATTTCGTCTGTTCATTTTTTCTTCGCCTTTTTCTTTTTGTCTTTCGGGGTCGAGACGGCGATGAGTGCAAGACCCATGTCGGTAACGAGAGTCAGGCAGAGGAACAGCCAGTCGGTCACAGCGCGGAACGTGTCGCTCGGCAGGGTGAGATTGGTTATTATGTATGCCGCAACGATAATTACCGCGCCGACGATAAGCTCGATAACGCCCGCCTTGCGGAGCTTTTTGCATTCGCCGTCCGCTCTTTCGCGCGCGAACGCACCGGAGACAAATATAGAAGCGGGATTTCCCGTCATCGCGGCGAACACGGCATATGCAATTTTATTTCTTCGGATGAATACCATGTTATTTTTGAACATGATAACGGCTGCGGCAATGTGTCCCGCCGCGCCTATTAGTTCTGCTATAATTCTGACTGCGTCGAACGCCGTTTCAAAATGCACGGCGGTGTTTATGATATCCGCCGCGAGAATTACCGCGAAGCCGACGAAGCATATCGGCATAACAACAGTGCGGACTGCGGAATCCTTCGGATTCTTGCCGGACTGCGCCGCAAGTATAAATGAAGAAACTGCCGCCGCGAGCGTCAGAACCGCGCCCGCTATCATCGAAATTGTAGCGCCGACCGTCATCTTGGTCGGATAAAGCGCGAGCGCGCCCGAGAAGAAAAGATAGAAAAGTCCTGAAATAATATAGAGCCCTTTTCTGTGTTTGTTCATTTTGTACCCTCCGTCAATTTATTCTCTCCCGATATTATTTGCCGGGTAAAATCCTTTTACGCTCACTTCGCCGCCGGTTATTACTTCGCGTTCCCCGTCTTCGAAAATGACTTCAAGCCCGAAATTTTCGGCGATTTCAACGGCGCGTCCTTTTTTTATTTCTTCGCCGCGTTCGATGCTTATCTCCTCGCCGATAACGGCGCAGTTCTCGCGATATTCTTTTAGATATTCCTCTCTTTTTTCGGGAAATCCCGCGTTTATCAAATCGAGCTCTTCGATAACGGCGGCAATTATCTGCGCCCTGCAAAATTCTCTCTTGCATATTATTTTCAGAGACGAAGCAATATTGCGAAGCTCCGGCGGAAAGCCGTCTTCGCTTTGATTCACATTTATGCCGATTCCCATCACGGGACCCGTCGAGGTCATCTCTGTGAGTATGCCGCATATTTTCATCCTGCCGCAAACTATGTCATTGACCCATTTTATTTTGCTTCCCGCATGGCAGACTTTTTCTATCGCGCGGCGCACCGCAACCGCGCCCCATGCGGTTATCTCGCTTATCTCATCCGGGGTCGCGTCGCCCGTACCGAGCAAAAAAGAGAGATAAATTCCGACTCCTTTGTCCGATTCAAATCGCTTGCCGCGCCTGCCGCGCCCTTTCGTCTGGCAGTCGGCGGTCACGCAGTCGCCGGGTCGGGCCTTTCCCTCGGCGCACCAATTTTTTAGGATAGTGTTCGTTGAATCCACCGTGTCAAAGACGGCGATATTATTTTTTCGCTCTTTTGTGAGATATTTTTTTATCTCCTCGGCGGAGAGAATATCAGCCTGCATTTTTCTTCTCGTCCTCCTCAAGATGCCTGCGCCAGTGGAACAGATACTGCTGCGCTATTCCGCGCACTCCGTCCATGCACTCGGGCAGACCGTTCGGGTATAGCTCGCCGACAACGCGGCGCACCCAGACATCTATCGGGAACGCATCGACGCGCCCGAAGCCGAATAATAAAGTACACTCCGCAACTTTCGCGCCGACGCCTTTTATTTTCAAAAGGCTTTCGCGCACTTCATCGTCCGAAGCATTTCTGAGCGCGGACAGATTCACTTCACCGCCCGCTACTTTGCGCGCGGCGTCGATTATATATTTATTTCTAAAACCCGCTCTCAGCGGCGCGAGATCGTCCGGTTCGAGAGAAGCCAGTTTTTCGGCTGACGGGAACGAATATCCCCCGCCGGGGAGCTTATCTCCGAAGTTTTCGCAGAGTCTGCCGATTATGCCCTTTATTCGCGGTATATTATTATTCTGAGAAATAATAAACGAGCAGAGCGTCTCCCACTCGTCTTGCTTTAATATTCTTATCCCCGGATACTCCGAGCAGGCTGTTTTGAGATTTTCGTCCGCGCTCAGGCGCTTGCATATCGCTGTATAGTCGCGGCCGAGGTCAAAATATTTTATCCATATGTTTTTTATTTCGTCGGGCGTCGTGTTTTCAAAAAATAATCTATCGCCGTCCTGCTTTAATCTGAGCTCGTGGTTCATCGCCACTCCGCTCCAGCTGCCGTCTGCATTTTCGCTCCAGCGAAACGCCTGACCGCAGTCGAGTATCAGCGGCAGGCTGAAACAGCGAAGCCCGGTTATTATGCTTCCGTCGTCCGTCTGCAAAATTTTGTCACAATCCAACTCAAATCCGCTCCTTTTGTTATATAAGCGAAATATATTCAAATTCAAAAGTAAAGAAAATATAACAAATTGTATATATTTTCGACTTTGATTTATCTATCCACATCAGCTTGTCAAGGTTTTTCAAGCGTTTTTGAAGAAGTTATCAACATTTTCCACATAGTTTTCCACATATCACGCGCGAAAGTGTGATTACAGTTCGTATAATCGGCTTTTCTCCGCCCGTCGGTATATTTCACGCCCGAAAAGTCAAAAATAATCAACACATGACATTCGGAGGGCAAGAAAAAATGATAAAAGGTGTGAACCGTCAGGTCATAGAGATAACGCAGACCAAATGCGAATATTTTGAAAAAGTGCTGTTTTTCGTCAAACCCGAATACGCCGCAACGAGCGAGGGTACGCTGCGCGAGCGGGCAGGTCTGATAGCCGACAGCGCGGGTATCCCTCCGGCAAGCAAGCTCAAAAAGAGAAAAATTATCTCCGCGCTGAAATTCGTCTGCTCCGCGCTCGCGGGAGCCGCGGTGACGGCGCTGATATCATTTCTGCTTTAAATAATAGCTGCAAAATCTGTTCATCACGCAGGCGGGGCAGTTCGGTCGGCGCGCTATGCACACAGCCCTGCCATGAAGCACGCAGCGGTGGCAGAAATCGTTGCTCTTTTTAGGATCGAGCAGAGCTTTCAGCTCTTTTTCTACTTTTGCCGGGTCTTTTGTGTCAACGAGCCCCAGCAAATTTGTTATTCTGATAAGATGCGTGTCCGCAACGACTGCGGGCTTGCCGTAGACATCGCCGACTATTAAATTCGCGGTCTTTCTGCCGACTCCCGGGAGCTTTACAAGCTCTTCGATAGTGTCCGGCACTTTTGAATCATATTTTTCAATGAGCATCCGGCTCATCGAGACTATGTCGTTCGCCTTTGCGCGGAAAAATCCGCAGGGGTGGACTATCTCCTCGACCTCGGCAACATCGGCGAAAGCGAGGCTCTCGAGCGTCGGGAATCGCTCAAAGAGCACGGGGGTGACTAAATTTACCCGCGCGTCGGTACACTGAGCCGAGAGTCTGACTGCTATCAGCAGGCGATAAGGCTCTTTTTCTTCAAGCGAACACAGAGCATCCGGATATTCTTTTTCGAGCGCCGCCACAGCGAGGGCGGCCTTTTGCTTTTTTGTCATAGCTTACCTCTTCGGGATTATCTCTATCCAATATCCGTCCGGGTCGGCGATAAAATATATCCCCATGCCCTCGTTTATATAGCAGACGCAGTCCATCTCTTTATGCTTTTTGAGTGAGGCCTCGTAGTCGTCCGCAGTCAGCGCAAGATGAAATTCACATTCGCCCAAATCATATGCCTGCGGGTGATCTTTGAGACAGGTGAGCTCAAGAGAAAAAGTGTCGCTGCCGTCGCCCATGAAAACTATTGTAAAAGAGCCATCCGACGCTTCTTTGCGGCGAATCTCTTTGAGTCCGAGAGCTTCGTTATAGAATTTTATGCTCTCGTCGAGATTTTTTACATTGAAATTAAAATGATTGAATTTGTATTCCATGCTGCACCTCAGTATTTATAAGTCAGTCCGAAAAGCTCGGTTTCGTTCTTTTTGTCGTTTTTATATATCTCTTTGCGCACGGTTATCATGCCGAGCGTGATATAGCCGAGCTTATGATAGAGCGCGAGCGCAGCTTTGTTATCGGGCGAAGCCTCGAGGCAGATTGAAGTATATCCTCTGTGGGATTTTATCTTATCTTCCGCAAGACCTATAACGCGCGTGGCGATTCCCTGTCCGCGTCTTGTTTCGTCAACATAAATATCTTCTATCCACGCGGTGTTGCCCGTGCGGTAATTTATATGGACAAAGCCGACTGTATCTTTTTCGTCAACTATCACAAATAATTCGCCGTTTCCGTGGGTCCACTCTTTGAGCGTCTTTTTCGCCGCTTTCATTCGGCTCTCGTCTGGCTTGTCCGTGCCGAAATGCAGACCCGCGCTGAATCCGAAGTATCGCGCTATTCTCTCAACGGTCTCGTCTTTGTATTTTCCGCCGAATTTCTTGAGCTTTGTCATGATAAGGCTTCCTTTCTTATACATATTTTTATTATATCATACTTGTTTACCCATGAAAAGCAGAAAACATTGCTTATAAAACAAATCGGAGGAATATTGCCGGAAGATGTAAATATCTGTTTATAAATCAGGCTTTTAAAAAATCAAATCTTTGCTGTTCAGTTTTCAAGGTAACTTAAATCCGACAAAATAAATTCGGCTACTAAAAAGCTTTCTTTGTTTAATTTTCAAGGTAACCTGAAAACGGCAAAATAAATTCAGAAGTGTAAAGCAGGCTTTCACTGTTCAGTTTTCAAGGTAACTTATGCAAAACCAGGAAAACAAAAAATTTTGCATATTATTATAGTATATAGCACTTGTAATTGATTCAAATATATATTATAATATCTTAGTAACCTGATAAGCATCTTAAGCGAGGCTTTGTTTTGGTCATGTGGCGTGGCGGGTCCTGTGCGGCGGGGCGCCGTGAACCATGTCAGGCGGGGAACCGAGCAGCATTAAGCGGTCTGCACTGTGCGCCACAGTCCGCCTGCCCGCCGCATGACCAAGATAAAGGCTCGTTTTTGTTTTTATCAAAAAGTATTTTTAAAGGACGGTCTGTTATGTACCGCGTGCTCTACAGAAAATGGCGTCCGCAGACTTTTGAAGAGGTCTACGGTCAGCCCCATATAACCGCGACGCTCAAGAATGAGCTCGTCAGCGGCAGGGTCGCCCACGCCTATCTGTTCACCGGCTCGCGCGGAACGGGCAAGACCACATGCGCGAAGATTCTTTCAAAGGCGGTCAACTGTCTCTCACCGCATGACGGCGACCCCTGCAACGAGTGCGAGATATGCCGCGGCATTGATAACGGCTCGGTGCTCGATGTTATTGAAATAGACGCCGCTTCAAACAACGGCGTTGACAATATCCGCGATCTTCGAGACGAGGCAAACTTTACGCCTGTTAAAGCGAAGTACAGAGTCTATATTATAGATGAGGTTCATATGCTCTCGACCGGCGCGTTCAACGCTCTTCTGAAAATTCTCGAAGAGCCGCCGGAGCATGTTATATTTATCCTCGCGACTACCGAAGTCCACAAGCTCCCCGCGACTATTCTTTCACGATGCCAGAGATTTGATTTCAAAAGAATAACGCCCGAGGATATCTGTGCGAGACTCCAATATGTCGCCGAACATGAGAATATCACTCTCGACGAGGACGCCGCCGCTCTAATAGCGAAAGTCGCCGACGGAGCGCTGCGAGACGCGCTCTCTCTGCTCGACAGATGCTGCGCCGTTGACGAACATATAACAAGCGAAGTCGTTACAAAGAGCGCGGGACTCGCAGGGCGCGACTATCTGATGCGCCTGTCCGAATGTATAATTAAAAAGGACTGCGCTTCCGCTCTCGGAATAATCAATGAACTGCACATGAACTCCTGCGATATGGAGCGTCTCTGCTCCGAGTTCATGTTCCATCTGCGCGACTTGATGATAGTCAAAACGGTCAAAAATGCGGACAACATTCTGATAGCTACAGACGATGAACTGAAATCTCTGAAAGCTCTCGCGGAAAAACTGCCGCTCGAAGAGCTTCTCTATGATTTAAATATTATCGAAGACACATTCTCGCAGATAAAGCGCTCGTCTAATAAGAGAATACCTCTCGAAATGGCGTTCGTGAAGCTCTGCTCCGAGTCGCTTGATTCGGAGAATGACGCTCTGCTCAGAAGAATATCCGCGCTCGAAGCGAAATTGGCTTCCGGCAATTTCACGGCGGCAAGCAGTGCTGTGCCCGTTGAAAATAATCCGAAAGCTCCCGAACAAATTAAAACAGCCGTTCCCAAGCCTCATCAGCAGACAAAAGCGGAAGAAATGAAAAAAGCTTCCGAGCCGCAGAAAGCTGATATAAAAGAAAAGGCTCCAGAGCCGAAAACGGAAGCTCCTATTGAACATCACGCTCCTGCGCCATCACCCGAGGGCACGAACGGCGAAACGATTCAGTTCTCCCGCTGGGCAGAGGTCATGGACGAGCTTCAGAAAGTCGATGCGCCGCTCCACGGAATACTCAACGGCGCGAGCGGATATGAGCGCGACAACTTTATTCTTATAAAAAGTGAGAATCCCGCGCTCTCGTCTTTCATCAAGCAGGACACCCACGCAGTGCTCTTAATGAAAGCGATTTTCGCAGTCACCGGCAAACGGTATAAAATAGGTCTTTATAAAGCCCCCGAACAGCACAGCGGCAAAGACCCGCTCGAAGGGCTTATAAAAAAAATAAACGATTTCAAAAACAGTTGAAGTAAGGAGAAATAATCATGAAAGCAAGAATTCCCGGCGCTCAGCAGGGCGGCAGTGCAAATATGATGAAGAAAATCCAGGAGATGCAGGAGGAGATGGCCCGCGTCCAGCAGGAGGTCGAAGAGACCGAGTTCACCGCGAGCGCAGGCGGCGGAGCGGTCGAAGTGACCGTCAACGGACGCCATGAGGCTGTTTCCATAAAAATGGCTCCCGAGATAATCGACCCCGAAGAGCCGGAGATGCTCGAGGATCTGATAATCGCCGCTTTCAACGAGAGCGTGCGCAAGGCTAACGACGCTATGGAGCAGGGCATGGAGCGCGCCAAGGGCGGACTTTCCATACCCGGACTTTTCTGATATGGCGCAGAACAATGCCGCTCCGCTCGCGAGATTGATAGAGCAGTTTGAGCGCCTGCCGGGAATCGGCAGAAAAAACGCCCAAAGGCTCGCCTATCACATTCTTTCGATGACGGACGAGCAGGCAAAAGAATTTGCCGACACGATAGTTGAGGCGAAGACAAAAATTCACCGCTGCCCAATATGCTGTGACTTGACCGACGCGGAGCTCTGCCCGATATGCAAGAGCCCGTCGAGGGACAAGAGCGTTATCTGCGTTGTCGAAGACCCGAAAGCAGTCATGGCTATCGAGCGCACGCACGAGTTCGGCGGAGTATATCACGTTCTCCACGGGCTGATATCCCCGATGAACGGAGTCGGTCCGGACGATCTCTGCATAAAAGAGCTTGTCAACAGACTTGGCGACGGCGAAGTAAAAGAGCTTATCATGGCTACTAATCCTACAGCCGAGGGCGATGTCACGGCTCTGTTTATTTCAAGGCTCGTAAAGCCGCTCGGAGTGAAAGTATCGCGCCTTGCTTACGGAATCCCCGTCGGCGCAGATCTTGAATATGCCGATAATTTCACTCTCACAAAGGCTATCGAGGGCAGAAAAGAGATCTGATAAAAAGAAAAGTTTTCCACATTCTTTTAGTTTTCCACATACCGTTTTTCCACACTTTCCACATCAGTGTTTTTAAGTGTGTGGAAAAGTAAAATCTTTCCTCATCAGATGTGGAAAACTCAAAATCGCGGTTTCATTGACAGTAAAGGGACAGAGGCATTTTTCCTCACTTTCAACACCCTCTACTACTACTACTAAATATAATATTTATTTATTCACAGACAGGGAGGATCTTTCATGAAATTTGTTTGCGGCACGGCGGAGCTCTCCGAGGCTTGCCTCAACGTGCAGAGAGCAGTATCGACCAAAACGTCGATACCCGCAGTAGAAGGTATTCTCATAAAAGCAGTCAGCGGTCAGCTTATTCTCACGGGCTATGACCTTGAACTCGGTATAAATACCGCAATAAAGGCGACAGTCGAAGAGGAGGGCTCGATAATTATCAACGCCCGCATTCTCTGCGACATTATGCGCAAGCTCCCCGGCGAGAGCGTGCGCTTTGAGTCCGATGCGAGACTTCTTGCAAGCATCGTCAGCGGCAACGCAAAATATTCGCTTATCGGTATGAGCGCTGAGGAATATCCCGAGCTCCCGTCAGTCTCCGGCGGATATCCTATTGTTATCAATCAGGGCGTTTTAAAAGATATGGTCAGGCAGACTATATTCGCCGTCGCAGTTAACGACAGCAAAATTGTTCACACAGGCGTCAAGTTTGATATCAGCGGCAATATACTAAAGCTCATTGCAATCGACGGATTCAGACTCGCCGTCAGAAAAGAGAATATAGATTATTCCGGCGACGATATCTCGTTTATCGTCCCCGCGAAGACGCTTTCTGAAATAATGAAATTGATGAACGACGATGACGGAACTATCTCGCTCGGAGTCGGCAAGAGACATATTGTCTTTGAAATCGGCTCTTATAGCGTCGTTTCGAGACTTCTTGAGGGCGAATTTTTAAATTATGAATCCGCTATTCCGCCAAAATGCACAACAAGAGTCAGAGTCAACACCCGCGACATGATAAATTCGATCGACCGCGCTTCGCTCATTATCAGCGAGAAGTACAAGAGCCCCATCAAGTGCGTTTTCGCCGACAATATGATAAGACTTTCGAGCGTCACCTCGCTCGGTACTGCGAGCGACAGCGTTTCGGCCGAGATAGACGGCGACGATGTTGAAATAGGCTTCAATAACAAGTATCTGACCGATGCACTGCGCGTTGCGGATACAGACGAAGTCAATTTCAAGCTCAACGGACCTGTCTCGCCGATAATAATCCTTCCGCCCGAGGGCGACAGCTTCCTGTTCCTCGTGCTGCCCGTTAGAATAAAGACTGAGTAAGAAGGATAGAAATGGTTAAAAAATTCAAAGTCAGAATAAAAGAGAAACCGGTCACGGAGAAAAAGATAGACACCGAGTTTATCCGCCTCGACGCTTTTCTGAAGCTCTGCGACGCAGTTGTGACCGGCGGACACGCAAAGTTCGTTATCCAGGACGGAGAAGTAAAAGTCAACGGCGAAGTCTGCACTTCGCGTGGCAAGAAACTCCGTCCGGGAGATACGGCTGAGTTTGAACATAAAATATACAAAGTTATCTGATATGTATGTAACACAGCACAATGCAAAAGACTTCCGCAATCTTGAAAATGCAGTAATTTCGCCTGACAGGTCTATAAATATAATTTTCGGCGAAAACGGACAGGGCAAGACGAATCTCATTGAGAGCATCTGGCTCTTTACCGGTTGCCACAGCTTCAGGACAAGGAAAAATTCCCAGCTTATACGCGAGAACTGCGAGCGCAGTATGCTCGATATAAGCTTTTTTGCATTTGACAGAGATCAGACGGCTCGGCTTGAACTGACGGATAAAAAGAATGTGTGGATAAATGGCGTTCATAAAGACACTCCGCGAAGACTCATCGGTGAGTTCCCGGCGGTGCTGTTTTCCCCGGCAACGCTGTCTATAGTCCAGGACGGACCGGGCGAACGCAGAAAATTTATAGACATAGCTATAAGCCTTGTCAAGCCCAACTATGCAGGGATACTTTCAAAATATATCAAAACTCTCTCCGAGCGCAACGCGCTGCTGCGTCAGACGGCGAGCGGAAATATCAGCTCCGATATGTTTTTTTCATGGGACGCACAGCTGTCCGCTCTCGGAGCAAAAATACTTCGCTATCGCTTTGAATATCTCGACATGATAAAAAAGCAGGCGGCAGAAAACTATTCCGGAATAACTGCCGGGCGCGAAAAGCTGACGGTCAGATATGATACATTCTGCAAATCTACCGATTTTGACGAACAATCGGCGGCGCAGACCATGCTCGACGAGCTCGAAAAAAGCCGCGAGACTGATATTCGCCGCCAGTTTACAGGCACAGGTCCGCATAAAGACGATCTTTCATTTTTTATAAACAACAGGAATGCCCGCATCTACGGCTCGCAGGGTCAGCAGAGATCCTGTGCCCTCTCATTAAAATTAGCCGAGGCGGACATACTCGAAAAAATCACGGACGAAAGCCCGATAATCCTGCTCGACGATGTTATGAGCGAGCTTGATGACGGGCGTCAGGAACTGCTGCTCGAACGCCTCGGAAAGAGGCAGGTTTTCATAACTTGCTGCGATCCGTCCCAGCTGCTGCGGCTGCAGAAGGGTAAAGCGTTTGAGATGACGGACGGCAGTATAAATGAAATATGAGGAGGGAGACTGATGTATCTTCATCTCGGCCAGGACAAGGTCGTGAGCATGGACGAGATAGTCGGAATTTTTGACCTCGACACTTCGACTGTTTCAAAAGCCACACGCGATTATCTCGCGAAGGCCGAAAAGGACGGCTGCGTTACGAATGTCTGCACCGATCTTCCAAAATCTTTTATAGTCTGCATCGGCAGAGACCAAAAAACGCACGTCTATATTTCACAGATATCGTCGTCAACGCTGCTCAAACGCACGGAGTATGTTGACAGTCTTTCAAATATCTGAGTGAGGGGATAACAAATGAAAAAGAGGAACACCGGAATTAACCTCTTTAAGCTGTTTTCCATGTTTATGATAGCCTTGCTTCATGTTCTGGGAATGGGCGGGATAATCGGAGCTGCCGCGGGAACAAGCAGCTACTATCCGGTTTATCTCATGCAGAATGCGGCATTCTGCGCGGTCAACTGCTACGCACTCATCAGCGGGTATCTTATGCTCGGCAAAAAGATAAAGCCGTCGAGGATAACAGAATTGTGGTTCGAGATATTTTTCTACAGCGTCGGTCTGTCTGCGATTATGATATTAATCTACCGCGAATTTTTCAGCGCGCAGAATATAGTCTATGCACTGACTCCGATAGTTTCAAAGCAGTATTGGTACATGACCGCGTATTTTCTGATGTATTTATTCATCCCGATGATGAACAAATTCGCAGAGGCGGCAGATAAGAAGAGCTTCACTGCGGTTATAGCTGTTATTCTGCTTCTGACAACGGGTTCGTTTATAATCGGAAAAGACGGATTCCAATTTTCCGAGGGCTACAGCCCGATATGGCTCATGGTCATGTATCTTGTCGGCGCGTATATGAAAAAATTCGGCGTCGGCGCGAAGATGAAATGGTACAGTGCACTGTTATTTTATATAATCTCCGTCGGATGCAATTTTGCGCTAAATATATTTTTAAAAGATCCGATGAAAAAGATATTTACAGACGACACGGTGAACTACCTGACATATACCTCGCCTTTTGTGGTCTTGTCCGCAATCTTCCTTTTCATATTCTTCTCGAAGCTGAAATTCGGAAAGAAAACGGAGAAATTTATAAATTATATAACCCCCGCCGCTCTCGGAGTTTATCTGATACATACTCACCCGCTCGTGTTCAATAAGCTGATGAAAGATATCGCGATGCCGCTCGTCAATCACGGCACGGCGGCGATGATTTTCGGCTCGGTTGCAATGGCGCTCGCTGTATTTATAATATGTATAGTAATAGACCTTCTGAGAATACAGCTTTTCAGGCTGATAAGAATAAACGCGCTGTGTAAAAAGCTCGACGAAGTGTTTAACAGCAAAAAGAGGAAAACCATTGAAATCGAAGAGCCGGCAATTGAAGCGGGGCAGATTGAAGAAACAATAAATATATAAAATTAAAGCCGGAAGAAAAATCTTCCGGCTTAATTTATTTGATTTTCAGCAGCAGCTTCGCCATTTTTCTTCCGAAGTGTTTGCGGTAGATATCGAGATATTCGTATTTGTCGAACTCACCGTCGCCTTTTATGAGAATCTCCATCGGAACTCCGGCGAGAGATATCTCCGTCCCCGTCTCGCGCAGTCCGCAGCGAAGATAAAATTCTTTTCTGCGAACGGTCATCGGCTTGTTTTCGTCCGGTTTTTCTATTTCGAGCAGGAGATTGCGGCGCGGGAAAGTCTCGCACAGGGCGGGGATGATTTTTGAGCCCAGTCCCTGACCGCGCTTACTGCCGTCAACGGCGAGGTACATCAGAAGCACCGATTTGCTGCCCGTGCAGGTTATCGCGAGAGCGCAGGGCTCGCCGTTTTCATATGCGGCAAACATTTTTATTATATTATTCTTCTGTAATTTTATCAGTCTCGAAAAAGGCATTCTCTCTCTTATCGGAAAAGCCTCTTTATATAGCTTTTTTACATAATTTACATCTATTTTAGAAACTTCGCGCAGTACCATTTTATATTACCTCAGTGAATGAATTTCATTATCAGCTCCGCTATGAATACGGCGGCGCAGGACGCGGCGGCAACAGTCAGCAGACCGCGCTCGAAATATGCGAGAATCAAAGCCACAACAAAGCCCGCTATCGCGCTCGGGAGACTCGCTGTGGATGAAAATATCGCGGGAACCGTCATAACGGCGAGCACCGCATACGGGACATAATAGAGAAAAGAATTTATGAATCTGTTTTCTATCTTTTTCTTGACCAAGACGAGCGGGAGCATCCTGACGAGATATGTAACTCCCGCCATGACGGCAAGACCCGAGAAAAACTGAATATAGTTATTCATCGGCGCTCACCTCCTCTGTCTGCTCCTCTTTTATCGGGGCCACGAGCGCAAACAGCACGCTCGCCGCAACGGCGCAGATAATTATAGCGAATCCGCTCGGCACTTTCGAGAGCACGGGAATAAATTTAAACGCGCAGCTCAGAGCGATTGCCGTCAAAATGCAGAGCAGAGTCGGCAGGCTCTTTTTCGCGGGCGGGACTATTATCGCTATAAACATTCCGTATATCGCGATTCCGAGAGCGGAGACGAGCATTGCGGGCAGGATATTTCCGGCGACCGCACCCAGGAGAGTGCCGAGACTCCAGCCGAGATAGGGAGTCAGGGTGAGTCCATAGAGATATTTTCTGCCGAGCGGCGCGCCTTTTGAGATAGCGACCGCGAAAACTTCATCTGTATTGACAAACGATATTAAAAATCTATCAATCAATCTCACGCTCTTTCCGAGCTTCTGTGAGAGCGAGACGGACATGAGCGAATAGCGCATATTGATAACAAACTGCGTCAGCGCCAGCTCAAACAGCGATCCGCCGCCCGCGATTATCGGCACCGCCGCCAACTGCCCGGCGGAGGTGACATTTGTCATCGAGATCATTACGGCTTCCCACGCCGTGAGTCCGTGGCTGACCGTGAATATTCCGAACGCAAAGGCGACCGATAGATAGCCTAAGCATATCGGCATTCCGTCGCGCAGTCCCTGCGAAAAGCTGTTTGTTTCTTTCTCCATAGTATTATCTCCGATTGAACGCAAAAAACATTTTTTACATGGCTTTATTAATGCTGCCGTTAATTATACCACACATGACACATAAAAGACAGACGGCAAGACTATAAATTTATGTGCCGGATAAAATAAACAAATGGTAAATTTGCTCAAATAGTGGTTGATGAAAAGATATAAAGGTATTATAATATTATATGAGTAAGCCGATGCCACCGGCTTTCGAAAGGAGCAGAACAATGAAACAGGAAATCAAAGATCTCTATGACCTCTGGCTGAAAAAGACCGAGGGCAATGCTGAACTTCATGACGAACTTTCCGCCATTGAAGGCAAAGAGGATGAGATATCGGATAGATTTTACCGTGCGCTCGAATTCGGCACGGGCGGTCTGCGCGGAGTTCTCGGCGCGGGCACAAACAGAATGAATGTTTTCACCGTCAACCAGGCGACCCAGGGTCTGGCGGATTATCTCAACGCGAAGTATGATTCCCCGTCCGTCGCGATAGCGCACGACTCGAGAATCAACTCGGATGTTTTCGCAAAGGGCGCGGCAGGCGTGCTCGCCGCAAACGGAATAAAAGTATATATTTATCCCGAATTGGTTCCGACCCCGATGCTCTCTTTCGCCGTGAGAAAGCTTCATTGCAGCTCCGGCATAATAATTACCGCGAGCCACAACCCCGCGAAGTACAACGGCTACAAGTGCTATTCGTACGAAGGCTATCAGATGACCGACGCCGAGGCGAACGCCACATACGAGTGCATCAGAAAAGTTGATATTTTCGACGATGTCCGCACCATGGACTTCGACGAGGGCATAAAGAGCGGAAAGATTGAGTTTATTGACAGCAGCGTGAACGAGGCATTCTATGAGTGCGTCCTCTCGCGCAGAGTCAATCCCGACGCCGTCTCAAAGGGCAAGCTTAAGCTGATTTACACTCCCCTCAACGGCACGGGTAACAAGCCTGTCCGCGAAGTACTCAGGCGCGCGGGCTTCGACGATGTTACGGTAGTCCCCTCTCAGGAGAAGCCGGACGGCCACTTCCCGACCTGCCCCTATCCGAATCCCGAGATTCGTCAGGCTTTTGAAGAGGCTCTGAAGCTCGCCGAGGGCAAGAATGTCGATCTGCTTCTCGCGACCGACCCCGACTGCGACCGCGTTGGCATCGCCGTCAACACCGGAGACGATTACAGGCTCATGAGCGGCAACGAAGTCGGCGTTCTGCTGACCGAGTATATTCTTTCTTCGATGAAAAATGTCGGCACTCTGCCCAAAGACCCCGTGATAGTAAAGTCGTTTGTAACGACTTCGCTCGTTGACCGCGTCGCGGAGAGCTACGGCTGCGCGATACACGATGTGCTGACGGGATTCAAATATATCGGCGAATTTGCGACTAATCTCGAAAAGAAAAACGAGGGCGACAGATTCATCCTCGGCATGGAAGAGAGCTACGGTTATCTCTCGGGTCTGCACGCGAGAGACAAGGATGCGGTAGTCGCGTCCCTCCTTGTCTGCGAGATGGCGGCATATTATAAATCTCAGGGCAAAACCCTCGCCCAGAAGATGACCGAGATATATGAAAAATACGGCTACTACAAGAACATTCTTCTCAACTTCACTTTCGAGGGCGAGAGCGGAATGGAGAAGATGGGCGCTATCATGACCTCGCTCAGAGAGCACGCTCCCGAAGAGATAGCGGGCATGAAGGTTATTGAGACCGCCGACTACAAAAAGTCCGAGCGCGTTGATATAATAAGCGGCAAAATAAGCGCGATAGACCTGCCGAAGTCCAATGTTCTCGCATATAAACTGCCCGACGGCAACAGCGTCATAGTCCGTCCGTCCGGCACCGAGCCGAAGCTCAAGGCATATATAACTGCCTGCGGCAAGGATGAAAATCACTCCTCGGCTCTCGGCGAAAAGCTCGGCGAATCAATCGAAAAAATTCTCGGCGTAAAATAACGCCCGAACGAAAGGATGATAAAAATGCAGAAGAGAGGAATATGGACAAGAGTGGTCGCCATAGTTCTGGCGGCTCTGATGGCGATAAGCGTTGCTGCGGCGGCAATAACCGCTTTTGCAGAAGAAATGGTTCCCGTAACGGGTCAGAACACCTCGAACACGAAGTGGATAATCATCGCGGCAGTCGCCGCCGTGTGCGTCATTATTGTTTGCGTGATACTGCCCAAAGCCAAGAAAAAGTAAGCTAAAGTAGACAAAAGAAATAAATATTTCCTTAAATTTATCTGAAATCAAAAAATGTTCACAATTTGAACACAATTTGGCTATATTTGGATGTCAGAATAAAGAAAGTATAGGAGATATGAATAGAGGTGCTTTCAGGGCGGCGGTATCAATTTGATACGCTGTCCTGAAAGCTTTTTGGGAGGAAAAAACATGAACAGAGATTTTCTTGAGATGATAAAAACCCGCCGCAGCACGCGCAGCTTCAAGCCTGATTCTATACCGGAAGATCTGCTCGACGCAGTCCTCGAAGCGGGCACTTATGCGCCGACGGGCATGAACCGCCAGTCGCCTGTTATAATCGCAGTGTCCGATAAAAAGTACCGCGAAAAGCTCTCGAAGCTCAACGCCGCGATAATGGGCGTCGACAAAGACCCGTATTACGGTGCGCCGACCGTTGTTCTCGTGCTTGCGGATCCGAGCGCAAACACATTTGTTGAGGACAGCAGCTGCGTGCTCGAAAATATGATGCTCGCCGCTCACGCCTGCGATTTAGGTTCGGTCTGGGTTCACAGGGAGCGCGAGATATTCGACAGCGAAGAGGGCAAAAAGTTACTGCGCGAGTGGAATCTGCCCGAAACCCTGCGCGGAGTCGGCTCGATAGCCCTCGGCTATCCCGCCGCCGAACCCACTGCGCGTCCCCCGCGCAAGGACGGATATATAGTAAAAATCTGAATAATAAAAAGAACTGCCGTGTGCAGTTCCTTTTTGTTATAAATCAGCACAATATTGTAGTGGCGGATATCATCCGCCCGCGAGGTTTGCACAATTTTATTGATATACGGTCTGTAAGGCAATAAAATATGTCCGCACGGTCAACTTAAAATTCTGAAAATACATTTACATTATCCACATCGGGTTAGTTATACACCACACGGCGGTATCATACGGAATATTTTTCTCTTTCGGTCTCCATAGAGCCATTTTGATGTTGAAAAATGCCTTTCTGAATCCGCGCAGACGGTATGTTATCTGCGCGCGGACAAAGCCTTTTTCTATTATAGAGATATCTTCGTCGAGCTCCGACTCGCCGCCGATTCTGTGTTCATATATGATTTTTTCGTTATTGAACACGCGCAGAGTCATATTTTTTCTGAGTTTTTCGGCGTGCAGATGAACTTTCATCCCCGGGACAAATTTAATTTCATCGCCCTGAACGCAGTCTTTGTATGACAGAACGAGCCTTGACGCGTCGGGCGAGTTCGTGATAAACGAGTTGCCGCGGCGCAAGGCTGATAAAATATCTTTTTCGCTGTTCGATTCGGCAAAGACGAATGTTGTCGGCGAAGCGAGCATATCCGATGTGCCGTAGTCGCGGTGATAGTCGCTGCCGCCAACTGCCGCGATTCGCCTGCCGCCGAGAATCTGCCGATCCCACCAGCCGATGCAGGTCATGTTGCTCTGATGCATGAACATGTTCCAGATTTCAACGCAGTCCGCCGGAAAATCTTCGAGCGGCATTCTCCATCCGAAGCGGCTGCAAAACGGGTGGTTTATTGACACCGTGCATCCGTTTGAATGAGCGAGAGCGGACATTGAAAGATACTGTTCGTATTTCTCCGGGCGCGTGCCGTCAAATTCGGGCAGCCCGCTCCCGTATATATTCATGTGCCCGTTTCGCCCGGTGTATTCGGCGCCGGGAATGACGAGCAGATTTTCTGAATAATAGCTTTTGTCGCCGACCGCGTTTTTGTTGTGGTCGGTGATTATTATCCAGTCGAGACCCTTGGCTTTGCATTTTTCAATAAGCTCGTCGGGCGTGTATTTTCCGTCGCTGATTGAAGAATGCATATGCGTGTCGCCGCAGAGCCAGATTCTGTTTGGCATATCGGGTCTCCTTTCGTGAAAATTAGAAGCGTGAAAGTTGGTAAATTAAAAAAATACTTTTTATAACTTCATTTTGTGCCGCCCTGCGGCATCGGTGCGTCGGGTCGCCGCACCCTACAAGTTGCTTATCAAAAATCTGTGCAAAGTTCGCGGGTTGATGATATCTGATTATACTGCGCATTTTTTCACTATTCACTGTTCACTAATTGCTTTGAGTGCGAACGAAATTATTCCCAATCTTTCCATATCTCCGGGCAGTAGCCGACCGTTGCCTGCTTGCCGTTTCGGACTATCGGGGTCTTGAATAATTCGGGGTGCTCGAACAGCTTTTCCTCTTTGTCCTCGTCGTGCGCGAGGTATTTTATGAACTGCTGTTCGTATGCCTTGCTCTTCTCGTCGAATAATTTGTCCATGCCGCCGACGGCTTTCTTGACCGAGGCGTACTCGCCGCGGCTCATGCCGTATTTTGCAACATCAATGAGCTGATATTTTATCCTGCGCTCCTTGAACCAGCGCTCCGCCTTTTTCGTGTCGAAGCATTTTGATTTTCCGAATATCTGTATGTTCATGTTCTTGCTCCTTTTTCTCTTGTATCCGGTGACAATTATATGATAAAATATCTTTGTTGTAAAGGAGTTGAACCGCTTGACGATGGATATGCCGAAAAATGTTGACACCGCGATAAACCTGCTTCAGTCGGCGGGTTTCGAGGCATATGCCGTCGGCGGATGCGTGCGCGACAGCCTGCTCGGAAAAACTCCGAACGACTGGGACATAACGACCTCGGCGAAGCCGGAGGATATGAAATCCGTGTTTGCAGACTTTCACTGCATCGACACGGGCATAAAGCACGGCACGGTGACGGTAGTTATCGACGGCGAGCCGCTTGAAATAACGACTTTCCGCCTCGACGGCGAATATGAGGACAACAGGCACCCGAAAAGCGTGACTTTCACTTCTAATCTCGGAGCGGATCTCGGCAGGCGTGATTTTACGGTCAACGCTATGGCTTACAGCAAAAAGACCGGGACGGTCGATCTCTTCGGCGGTCAGAATGATCTCAAGAACAAAATAATCCGATGCGTCGGTGACCCGGACAGGCGCTTTAACGAAGATGCTCTGCGAATCCTGCGCGCCCTGCGCTTTGCGTCCGCGCTTGATTTTGAAATTGAAGAGAAAACCGCACAGAGCCTTTTGAAAAACTGCGCTCTGCTCGGAAACATTTCAGAAGAGCGCATAGCAAAAGAGCTGTTAAAGCTCGTCTGCGGAAAGGGAGCAAAGCGAATTCTAACGGACTTTGCCCCGGTGCTGTTTGAAATCCTGCCGGAGCTTCAGCCGATGTATAAAAACAGCCACGACAACCCGCACCACTGCTATGACATATACGAACACACGCTGATAGCCGTCGAGAGCATCGACCCCGAGCCGACGCTGCGCTTTGCAATGCTCCTGCACGACTGCGGCAAGCCCGCCGTCAAAAAATTCGACGAAAACGGTGTTGCGCATTTTTACGGGCATCAGCGAATCAGTGCGGAGATTTCGGCGCAGATACTCGCGCAGCTCAAAGTATCGAACAAATTCAGGGATGAAATTCTCTTTCTCGTCAGCAATCACGACCGCTGGGAGCTATATGAAAACACGGAAAAAATGCCGCGCTATCTCTCAAAATTCGGTCTCGACGGCGTGCTGAAACTGCTCAAGGTCATGCGCGCCGATGTGCTCGCGCAGTCGCCGGAATACAGATACCGGCTCGACCAAATAGCCGATGCCGAAGAAACTGCGAAGAATTTGGCGGCGCAGAAGCCGTGCCTGTCGCTGAGCGAGCTCCAGATAAACGGGCGCACGCTCATGGATATCGGCATCCCGCAGGGCAGAAAGCTCGGCGCGGTGCTCGCCCAATTACTCGACGAAGTGATAGACGGGGTGACAAAAAATACGCAGGAAGCCTTGATGACCCGCGCGAGGGAAATATACAGAGAGATGAAATAAAAATCCGCCGTGTTGATTTTTTGATGCGGCGGATTTTTGCTTTGTTTGGAGTGGAAGGATGTGTATGGTATGGCAGAATATTATCCACCCACAGATTTTGCACAATTTTATTGATATATAACTTGTAGGGTGCGGCGACCTCGACGCACCGCTGCCGCGACAGCGGCACGATGTTAATTTGTAGGATTTATACTCTACCTTTGCGCCATACCATAATCAAACTTTTATACTACCCGCGTTTTCTTTTTAATATCTGCAAAAAAAACAAACGAGTCGTGTCTTTGCTCTTACCAGATATACTTCAAACACTGCGGCATGGCTATTGAAAGCCTGATTATAAAAATTAGCTGGGTCACTTACTTTTTTCTTTGTTGTGGCTTGAGCAATAGACAACTCCAAATTTGCAGAAACCCCACGCCCCCATCAACAAACAAAGGCATCCGCTTATAACGGATGCCTTGATGTTTTATAAAACTGTCTTTTCTACCGAAGTGCCTGAGATATATTTCTCTTTTATCTTCATCAGCTCTGCCATGTGCGCTGTTTGAAGATGCGCTTCCTGCTGTTTTGCCGAAGCCCATTTTTCAACGAGCAGTACCGTGTCCGGGTTTTCCGCCGAGAAGTAGTAGTCGTAGCCCTCACAGCCGTCTTCGGCGCGGACGGTATTGAGAATCCCGGAGGCTGTTATTTCTCTGACGAATTTTTCTCCGCCACCGGGCTTCGCCGTGTATTTTACTAAGAGCAATAGCATAAAAATCCCCCGCTTATCTGCACTGAGCCGCGATGCATTCGCTCAGGCGCGCCAGATTTTTCATGCCGAGGCTCTCCGCCCTGACGCTCGCGGGCAGTCCCGCCGCTTCTATAGCCGCGTTTATCTTGTCTTTCGGGATGCCGAGTCCCGCGCTCAGCGAGTTCGATGCTGTCTTTCTGCGCTGGCCGAACGCCGCCTTGACTACGCGGAAGAAGAATTTTTCGTCCGATATTTCAACGGGCGGGTCGGGTCTGATATCGAGCCTGATAACGCTGCTGTCCACTTTGGGAGCGGGCATGAACGAGCCTGCCGAGACATCGAAGAGCTTCTTTGCATCGGCATAGTAGTTGACCGCTACTGTTACGGCGCCCGCGTCCCTGCTGCCGACCGGGGCGCAGAGTCTCGCCGCCGCCTCTTTCTGCACCATGACTGTCACCGCGTCTATCGGAATGCGGCTCTCGAGTAGGTACATGATAACCGGCGACGTGATGTAATACGGCAAATTCGCGCAGACTACGACGCGCATCCCGTTAAAACGGCTTGCGATGAGTTCGTGCAGATCGGTCTTGAGTACATCTGCATTGAGCACTTCTACATTGTCGAAATCCTCGAGCGTCCCCGCGAGAACGGGTATGAGGCGCGTGTCGAGCTCAAGCGAGACGACTTTTTTCGCCCTCTTTGCAAGCTCCGCAGTCAGCACGCCGATTCCCGCGCCTATCTCGATAACGCCGGTGTTTTCGTCCGCACCGCAGGCCTCCGCCATGCGCGGGCAGACGGTCGGATTTATCAGAAAGTTCTGACCGAGCGACTTCGAAAAAGTGAATCCGTGAGCCGAGAGTATTTCTTTTATAGTATTGATATTTGAAAGATCCTGCATATTATCTCCTTGTTATTCGGTCAGCGAGCAGATGCGCACGCCGAAAAGTCCTGTTTCGACCTTGACCTCAATTGAATCGCCGACTTCGACTTTGCCGCAGCGCTCCTTTGGCAGGTCGATCCACGCGTCGACTCCCGCGCCCTTCCACGGGGTCACGCGGATTCTGTGCGGACCGTCGTAAAATGCGGTTCGGATATCGTCGTCCGTCTCGATAACGACCGTGTTGACATTATGTACGCCGCGGGTGAACGTGTTGTTGAGCGTCATGGCGCAGCCCATTATAGAAAGCGCGGCGAGCAGAATAAACAGCGCCTGCTTCACTCCGCCGACGGAAAAGCCCGCAAACTTCTTCTTGCATATCATATAGGCAACTATAGTCAGCACAATGGCGATAATAATGCTCACGCAGAGCATCGGACCGAACGAGTCGATGGCGTTGTTTATCTCGGTCTCGAAAATCATGAGCGCCACCGGCACCATCGGCGCGCACCAGATGCTCTCCGTGCGTCCGCGGCACATATCGAATGTCAAAAGTCCTATGCTCGCCGCGGAATAGACGACCGCTGCCGCCGCGACGAATTTCACGCTGTGGAAGAACGCGAACAGCGCAAACACCGCTATATTGGCGCACAGCCAAATTATATTTTTCTTTTTCATTGATTTAACCCCTCATTGACGGCAGATTGTATTTTACTGATTCGCACCCTTGCCGCTCAAATATTCTATATCCATTGCGAGAATACGCGCTTTTTGGCAGTGCGACATTTCCTCGCGCTTTTCATTTGTTACCGACGGAGTCAGCGACCGCATCATCAGGCGAAAAGCATTCTCCCTGCATTTCTCATCGGTCTCTTCGTATATTTTTCCGAAAGCGATAACGCTCCGATATTTTGTGGTGAAGCGATCTTCGATCACTCCGCCGTTTTCAACGACGCAGAACGAGCATTTATTGTCCCGCGCTATGGCGTCGATTTTATGACCCTCGGCGGCGCAGTGAAAATATATTCTCTCGCCGTCATAGACATAGTTGAGCGGCACGGCATAAGGATAACCGCCGTCGCCCGCGAGGGCGAGCACACCGTAAGAGCTGTTTTCGAGTATTTCTTTTGCCTGTCCCTCGGGCAGTTCGCGCTCAGCGCGCCTCATTTTTCTGAACATATCATATATCTGTGTGGTTTGGTTGAGAAATTTGCTAAAAGTATTTTGTGAATGCCCCGCAGAGAGACAGAACAGTCAAAAAAGAGCGGGTGAAGCAAAACAACAAATTATAGTTTGTAGCTGTAAATTGCCGCGATAGGCAAGCAATCGATATTGCAAATCAGCACAATCTTGTAGGGGCGGATATTATCCGCCCGCGAAAATTGCACATTTTTATTGATTCTCAACTTGTAGGGTGCGACAAATCGTCCGCACACTCACAGCAATCTCGTGTCGTTGATTATCAGCTCGAAGCTGCAATCGAGTCTGGCGGCAGATTTTTTGCAAAGCACCATGCGCTCGAGGAAAATCTCGAAGTATTCCATCACCGGGCAGATATCCGTATCGATCTTCAGGCGCAGGATTATTACTCTGTCCTCGCCGTCAACCTCAAGCTCCGAGTCCACAACCGCGTAGTTGACCCTGTCGTGAATGTCCGTGCTGACCGTTTTGCTGTTTCTGACGCGGCTTCTGCGCACGTCGCTCTTGTCCGCGAGGATGAGCGCCGCGGCGATCGGGCTGACGGGTGCCGCCGTCTTTTCGTCGTGGTGTCCAATCGCGCCGACTATCAGCGCGATGTCCTTCGGGTTTATGTCGAGACTGCGCAGAATGTTGAACGCGAGTATGCCGCCGCTCTGCGCGTGGTCGCATCGGTTTATCATGTTGCCGATATCGTGCATGTATCCGGCGACCGCCGCGAGCTCGCATTCGTGGTCGCTGTAGTTAAGTATTTCCAGTATCTCGCGCGACATTTTTGATACCGTGCCCGCATGGGCGAGTCCGTGCTCGGTGAAGCCCAGCTCGCCGAGAACGCGGTTGCCTGCGAGGATATAAGTCTTGAGCTCTTCGTTTTCATGAATTTTATCGTAAAGTTCCATTTTTTGCACCTCTTTTTTCGCTTTGCGGCGTAAAAAATTTGTAAAAAACCTGTTGTCTATCTTTTCTTTTGCCTACTTTATGAGTATAATATAACCAATAAAGAGTCTGGAGGTAATTTCAATGTCCACTGTATTAGTAACCGGCGGCGCGGGCTTCATCGGCTCGCACACGAGCGTAGAGCTGCTCAACGCAGGATATGATATCATTATACTCGATAATTTTGTCAACAGCAAGCCCGAAAGCCTTAAAAGAATAAAAGAACTTACGGGCAAGGATTTCAAATTCTATCAGGCGGATATACGCGACGAAGAGGCGATGACCAAAGTTTTCGCCGAGAACAAGATCGACGCGGTTATTCACTTCGCGGGTCTCAAGAGCGTCCCGCAGAGCGTTAAGGAGCCGCTCAACTACTATGACAACAACATAGCGGGCACGGTCTGCCTGTGCCGCGTGATGGATAAGGCGGGATGCAAGAAGCTCGTCTTCAGCTCGTCCGCCACTGTTTACGGCAGCAAGAACCCCTCTCCGCTCAGAGAGGATATGCCGACCGGCGGCACCACGAACCCCTACGGCACGACGAAGTATTTCATCGAGCAGATACTTCAGGATCTGTGCATTTCCGACAGCGAGTGGGGCGTGTCCATCCTCCGCTACTTCAATCCCATCGGCGCGCACAAGAGCGGGCGCATCGGCGAGGATCCCAACGGTATCCCCGGCAACCTCATGCCCTACATCACTCAGGTCGCCATCGGCAAGCTCGAGTGCCTCAACGTCTGCGGCAACGACTATCCGACCCCGGATGGCACGGGCGTGCGCGACTATATCCATGTTGTCGACCTGGCGCTCGGCCACATAAAAGCCCTCGACAGACTGCTCAAAGTCAAGGGCTGCGAGGTCTATAACCTCGGCACCGGCAAGGGCTACAGCGTGCTCGACGTTGTCAAGGCTTTTGAAAAGGCGTCGGGAATCAAAATCAACTACAGAATAGCTCCCCGCCGCGCGGGTGATGTCGCCTGCTGCTATGCGGACGCGACAAAGGCAAAGGAAGTGCTCGGCTGGCAGGCGCAGTATGATATCGACGATATGTGCGCCGACTCGTGGCGCTGGCAGTCGCAGAACCCCAACGGCCTGGAATAAGCTGTTCGGAAAGGAACCGGTTTGACGGAACTTTTTGAAAATATACAAAAGCCCGAGACTGCCGTGCTTGTCGGCGTGGATCTGGGCGAATATGACTGCGAGGCGTCGCTCGACGAGCTTGAGGAGCTGGCAAAGACCGCCGGCGCCGAGGTCGAAGCGCGCGTGACTCAGCGGCGCGAGACTCCCGACTCCGCGACCTTTATCGGCTCGGGCAGGCTCAAGGAGATAAAAAACTTCTGCGCCGACAACGACGTCGATCTGCTTATCTTCGACAGCGAGCTGACTCCCTCACAGCAGAGGAATATTGAAGACATGGCCGACGTGCGCGTCGTTGACCGCACGCAGCTGATACTCGATATCTTCGCCGCGCGCGCAAGAAGCGGCGAGGGCAAATTGCAGGTCGAGCTGGCTCAGCTGAAATATCTGCTCCCGCGCCTCGGCGGCAAGGGAACAAGCATGTCGCGTCTCGGCGGAGGAATCGGCACGCGCGGACCGGGCGAAACAAAGCTCGAATCCGACCGCCGCCACATCCGCCGCAGGATAAAAAATCTTGAGGACGGGCTTGAGGCGCTCTCGCGCCGCAGGAAGCTCGCGCGCGAACGCCGCGAAAAGGACGAAGTCGAGACGGTCGCCATAGTCGGCTACACAAACGCCGGAAAATCAACGCTGATGAACGCGCTGACCCAGGCGGGCGTGCTTGCGGAGGACAAGCTCTTCGCAACGCTCGACCCCACCTCCCGCGCGCTGACTCTGCCGGACGGCAGAAGGGTTATGCTCATAGACACGGTCGGATTCATCCGCCGCCTGCCGCACGGACTTGTCGAGGCGTTCAAATCGACTCTCGAAGAAGCGGCGAGCGCAACGTTGATACTCAATGTCTGCGACGCTTCGTCGCCGGACTGCGCCGAGCATCTTGAGGTCACGAACAGGCTTCTCGAAGAGCTCGGATGCAAGGGCAAGCCAATAATCGCCGTGTTCAACAAGTGCGACGCCGCGCCGGATCTCTCGTGGCTCTCGGCGGGACTGCACAGCGTCAAGATATCCGCGCTCACGGGAGAGGGACTGGACAGGCTTTTAAACGAGATGGTCAGGGCACTGCCGCCCACGCGCAAAAAGGTCACGCTCCTGCTCCCCTATTCCATGGGGTCGGATGCCGCGCTCCTGCGCGAAAAGGGCGCGCTCGACCGCGAGGAATACCGCCCGGACGGACTGCTGATGGCCGTCACCGCAGACGCAAAGCTCCTCGAAAGATACAAAGATTATATTGTATAATAAATTGTATAGTAAAACACCGACCTCCGGGATATTTCGGGGGTCGGTGCTGTTTATAGTGGTTGACTGTCTCCGTCGCAACGAGCTTTATCGCCGCGTCGCTCACACTCCTGCGCTCGCCGCTCTATGGGCTCGGCTACGCCGCAAATGATATTGTATTAATTATTATGTGGATAATGGCGACTGTCGACGACCCGTCGTATCTGCCGATGATAGTCTGTTTCTCGGTGTTCTTTATCAATGACTGCTACGGCTTCATCAACTGGAGAAAAATCAGGCAGCGCCAGGGAGAGACTGCCCCGACGCAGTGAACTTGCGTGTGTAGTCCGCTATCTCAAGCGTGCGGTCGGATTTCTTGGCGGCGATAAAGATAAAGTGATATTCGCCGCTTTTCTCGGGGAGGGTGTTGAACTCACCGGTGTCGGCATTATAGATAAGACAGAGGTCGTATTCGCCGAGCGTAAAAGCCGGGGCGCAGCCCTGAAGCTCGGTCGGCAGCTCTTCTCTCCAGCGGTCGTCGCTTTTGGCATTTTGAAAAAATGCGTCGAAGCTCGTCTTTTCGCAGAGCACCGATGAGCGTACCTCACCCTCGAACAGCTTGTTGATTACGCATTTTTCGCTCTTCGGAAGCTCGATATTTATCTCCGCGGCATATTTTTCGGCGGCAAGATTGTCGGATATGTACGAATCTTTGAAAATCGGCGTAAACGAGCCGTAGACTGCAAGGATGACCGCGAGAATCAGCCCGACGACTATGTTTCTGACGTTGCGTATGCCCTTTTTGTTTTGATAAAAGCCGAAGATTATTGACGCTGTCGGTATCGGCAGGAAGAGATAGAAAATCCACATTCTGTTCACGGCTTCGCCCAGAGCGAAGCTTGACGGAACATCCGGAACTGCGGCTTCAAGGGCGGTAAGCGCGAAAAACGGGCAGAGTATGGAGAGGATTATCAGCAAAATCGATATCACTTTCCCCTTGCCGGACGCTGCGACTGTGTTTTTTCCCACGCCTATATACGGCCTGACCGCATCGCACAGCGGCTCCGATTTGCGCAGGATGAATAATTCCCTCCCAAGGACAAACACTGCATGCGTCTGATTTTCGAGAATCTTTGACACATCTCCGTAGCGCACGACAAATCGGCTCGAAAGCTCGCCACGGCGCATGACGGTTATTACCATTCTGTCCGCATAGAGATCGTATTCGTATTTTCTGTCTGCACTTTTTTGCAAGGCACTCTTTTTGTAAGAGGCGGCCCCGATTATCTGTTTGATAAGGACGGCTATAGTGAAAATCAGCGCGGCAATGCAAAAGCCCGGAATGTCGATTCTGTCGTCGCCGATGACGGACGCAGAAAGAACTATGGTAAAAAGCACCGCGACGAACAGCGTTCTTAGAATACGCGGCATGAATACAATGCGCGTTGCGGATTTTATATCTTCCGGGTTGTATGTTATTTCGCCGTGCTTGTGCGGGATTACTGCCGCGGGTGCTTTTTGCGGACTCTCCGTCTGCCGCTCCGACATGAGCGCGTCGAACGACACGCCGAAGATATCTTTTAATGTATATATGTTGTCGATGCTCGGCGCAGTCTGCCCGGTCTCCCACTGGCTGACCGTCTGGCGGCTGACCGAAAGTTTATTTGCAAGCTCCTCCTGGGACATACCGCGCTCTTTTCGCAGAGCCTGTATCCGTGATCCGATCGTCATAGCTTTTCTCCTCCCTTTTGTGGTTCAATTATATCAGAGAATCCTGCTGTCCGCAAGAAAGCGGCGTTTGCATTTGTCAAGCGGCGCTTGCGGAGCCGTAAAAATTAAATAAAAAATAAACATTTGAAAATATGCTCATATTTGAAGTAAAAAAGTCGAATCTTCTGTTATATTATATAGAAAGCAAAGGACAGGAGGCGATACCGTGAAAAACAGACATGAGGGTCTTGCCGAGATGAAGAAGGACGGCGTGACCTACTGCAATATGTTCTGGCTGTTCATGTTCGGCAATGTGCTCGGCGTTCTGCTCGAGGGTACATGGTGCAGGCTGATTTTCGGCCACTGGGAGACGCATGTCGCAACCATCTGGGGACCGTTCTCTTTGATATACGGCGTAGGCGCAGTGATGTTCTACATAAGCGGCGAAAAAATACGGAGCACCGGTTACAAGGGAGTTGTCGCCCGGTTCTGCTCTATCGCGATAGTCGCCACGGTCTTTGAGCTCGCCTGCGGGCTGCTGCTCGAATACGGCATGGGCATGAAAGCGTGGGACTACTCAAAGAGCTTCATGAACTACAAAGGTCTAATCTGCCTGAAAATGACGCTGCTCTGGGGACTTGCGGGCGTTATCTTCGCCTATATGGTCGTGCCGAAGCTCAAAAAGGTGTTCGCGCGTATGCAGGGCACGGGCTGGAAGGTCGCGTGTGCCGCATTATCGATATTTATGATAATCAATCTTTCGTTCACCCTCGTGTGCATGGTGCGCTGGAGAGACCGCCGCGCGGGGATTGCCGCGACAACGCAGATCGGTCAGTATGTCGACAGCAAGTATGACGACGCGATGATGTCAAGCCGCTTCTGCGAATGGCATGTTATAAAAAAATAAGCAAGGCTATTTTGCAATGCGGGACTGCTTTCGGGCGGTCCCGTTTTTGTTGCGACTTTTTTTGTTGTGTGGTATACTTTGGCATATAAATCTTACGGAGGAAGAAATATGCAGTGTATTCTCTCCGCCCTTGTGGCGATCATTATCGCGCTCGCGCCGGTGTTCAATATTCCGCTGACCGTTGTGCCGCCCAAGGGTGAGCTGCCGCACGAGAGCGAGCCCGCGCCGTCGGAGCTTTCGGTATATGACAAAGTCGTCGGCGTTGACGACTCGGTGTTCTATATCTCCCGCCCGAACGCGGAAAATATGAAAATAATATATGCTTCCGATTTCGGCATGGACAGCAACTCGCAGGACAACACGGACGCTTTCTGCTGCGCGATTGATTACTGCCGCAGGAATCCGGGCACGCGCCTTGTAATAGATGCCGGGGAATATAGTTTTTCTCCGCAGAATACTATCGGTCTAATTTCGCTCAAGGATGTTCTCATCGACGCCGAGGGCGCGGTGTTCGTCTTTGACTGCGACAGATATTTCGAGATAAGCGGATGCGAAAATTTTGAGATAAAAGGGCTTGCCGTCGACTGGGCTTGGGACGAATCCCGCCTCGCTTCCGTCGTTAAAATCGAGAAGCGAAACGCGATAAAGCATACGTTTGATATGCGCTTTACCGAGCTTGACGAAGTGCCGGAGAATATCGCCGTCATGGTGATGACTCAGCTCCAACTGATCCGGCAGACGCAATTTCTTCTTCGCTTCGGGACGGTTCTCTTTGCAGAAATTGTCTGTTTTCATATCTGTATGTCCTCCGTAGTTTCGGGATGGCAGGTAGCACAGCCGATCACCGCTGTCAAGGAATCGGCTTTGCCTCGCTGCGCGTCCTTGACAGCGATGCTCTGCTGCGCAGCCAGGTAATCAAGGCGGCGATGCCGCCATTTGCCAATGAAAATTAGCTACATTCCAAGACTTTTTTAATCTCTCAGCCTAATTATAACAAGAACAAACGTTCGAGCCAATGCGATTATGAGAGGAAGAGCAAGCACAGCAAGTGTAGCTACACTTGCGAAAAACGGCGTGGGTTGACCGGGATTTCCTTGCAGTGCAGCAAGCAAATCCGGTGAGTACCCACACCGGAAAAACAGAGCGCTCCGGCTGACCGCCGAAACGCTCTGTTTTCATTTTTGGGATAGTCCCAAACCCTTGAAAAAGCGGAAACAAGATATTGACATTTGTCAATGCATAGTGATATAATTTTATAAGAGGTATTATCACATCACATCGTAATATCGTTTCATAGTTCCGTAGACTGATGGATTGAAGAAAGGATGAAGAGGTTATGAGTGAAAGGTTCCCAGACATTGATTGGTATTGCGACCGTTGCAATGCACACCTTAATGAGCAGCCGGGCTTTGACGATCACCACTATGTATGGAAATGTACTGAATGTGGTCATAAGAATAGTATCTCTTCTGATTCCATCTATGAGTCGGAAGAAGATTTTCGCAATTTCAACAATTAACAAGGAGGGCACGTAATGAAGCACCTTTTCAGAGCAACAAAAATCGGCTGGGAAAAGGAAAAAGAAGGTGTATGGTTTGATTCTGATGCCTATTCCAAAGAAGAAGCAGAAGCGGAGTTCAAGCCATATCAAGGAACTACGCAGCGAGGTTATCCCTATACTGGTTACGAACGTGATGGGCAAAAGTATCATGATGTAACCTATTTAGGCGAGTTTGAGGATGATGAACTTCCACATTCAGACACTGAGCTTTTAGACGCTATTCTAAAGCGGAAGAAGTAAAATATAGCTTTGTACAAGCATTGTACTTGGCATGGGGGAAGAAATAATTCACCTATCTTTTGCGTGGCTCATAGACAATAAAATCGTTGATTTCCGCCCCTAATTTATACGCAATTCACCCATTTACCTTTGCATTCACATTGGACGGATGCAGACGGCCTACTCCGATTTGCGTCCACAATTTAATCGAGCAAATAAGAAGCCCATATACAGATATCTGCCTTAGCAGCGTCTGTATATGGGCTTTGTTGTAGATTTCTGATTGCACTCGCACTGCTGTTTTTCTTGTCATGCTTTATGCAAGATTGTCATTTGAGTGCTTTGCAAATGAAATTTGCCGTGAAATCTATTCGCCCCCCGCAGGAAAGCTGTCGCGAAGTGGCCGAGGGGTTGTTTCGCTTCGCTCAAAGTAAGTAGGGCGGATATCATGTCAAGCGAAACATGGTAAACAGTAGTGTAAGGACATGGTATACAATTATTAATATTAAAATTTTCCATCTTTTTTTGCCCTTTGTTTTCCGGCGATAATGCCGCGCGGCGCGGAAAAAATAACGGTGTCCGCAGTGCGGACAAAATCAAAAAGGGGGCGGAGCATGAAGCAAATCATAAGATTTTTCAGCGCGGTCGCGCTCATGCTCTCGGTGGGAATTTTTTCCTGCGTCGCTTACGGCGATATCCAGCTGCCCGACGAATACAGCGTCGTCGCGGGCAGCGGCGCCGATATCGGCGAGAGCGTGTTTTCTGCGTCCGCGTCCGCATCGCCGCAGGGCGAATATGAGCTTGAGGTAAAAGCGTTCGGGGTGTTCCCGGTCAAGACCGCAAGGGTGAAAGTGTCTCAGCGCAGATATGTCACCGTCGGCGGCGAAATTTTCGGCATCAGGCTCTATACGCGCGGCGTGCTGATAGTCGGGAGCGAGGAGATCGAAACGGCGTCGGGCGCAGTTGACCCGGCGGCTCGCGCGGGGCTGAAAAAGGGCGATATTATTTTAGAGATAAACGGTTCGCCCGTCAGCCGAAACAATGATATCTCCTCCGCCGTTGAGTCGAGCGGCGGCGACGAAGTTGAGCTGCTCATCGAGCGCGCAGGCAAAAAGCAGACGGTGAAACTCCTGCCCGCGCGGAGCAAAGTTGACAGCAAGTTCAAAGCCGGTCTGTGGGTACGCGACTCGTCGGCGGGGATAGGAACGGTGACTTTCTATGACCGCAAAAACGGAATTTTTGCGGGGCTCGGTCACGCGGTCTGCGATGTTGACACGGGCGAAGAGCTGCCGATATCCGGCGGCGACGCGGTCAATGCTGCTGTAAAAGGCTGCTATAAGGGCAAGGACGGTTCGCCCGGCGAGCTGTGCGGTGTGTTCGCGCCGGGAGAGATAGGCGAGCTCTATGAAAACTGTGGCATCGGCGTTTACGGCGCGTTTAGCGAATTGCCGAAAACCGGAGAGATGCCCGTGGCGATAGCCGACGAGGTCAAAACCGGCAAGGCGCAGATAATCTCGACCGTCGACGCGGACGGACCGCAGTATTATGATATCGAGATAACGAAGATCTATACAAAAAGCGGCCAGCGCAATATGATAATCGAGGTGCGCGACAAGCGGCTTATTGAAAAAACCGGCGGCATAGTCCAGGGCATGAGCGGCAGCCCGATAGTCCAGAACGGTATGCTGGTCGGCGCGGTGACCCATGTTTTTATCAACGATCCGCTCAAGGGCTACGCGATATTTGCCCAGACGATGGCGGAGGAGGCGGAGCGCATATCTTCGCCCGGATATTCCGCCGCTTCGTAGCAAAATTGGAGCATAAAATAAAAATTGCCAAAAAATGGTAATTTATTATTGACATTTATTCCCATATATGGTAAAATCCAATTGAAAAATCAACCCGGAGGTACTAATTATGGGAAAAATGTTAAAAATCATGCTTGCACAGGACACGGACACTCAGACGGGCTGCGCCGCGGCACTGCGGGCAAACGGCTTTGAGGTCGAAACAGTCCGAAAGGACGGCGCGCAGATACTCCGCCTTTTCAGGCAGGGAAGCAGACCGGACGTGCTTATCATGGACGCTTTCATGCAGGGCACGGACGCGATAGGCGTGCTCGGCGGACTTGCCGACATGCACCTTGAGCCGCGCCCGCTGGTGTTCGTGACCGCGTCGAACGCGAATCCGCGTCTTGAGCAGGAGATAACGCAGAGTGGCGCAGACTACTATTTCATCAAGCCCTTTGACACGCAGATGCTCGCACAGAGGATAAAACAGCTGACCGGGCTTTCCGCCCCGGCGCAGGGAAACATAGTTGCTTTTTCCGCGCAGGACAACAGCCTCGAGGTCACCGTCTCCGAGATAATGCACCGCATCGGCGTGCCCGCACACATAAAGGGCTATCAGTATCTGCGCGAGGCGATAATCCTCGCGGTCAACGACGATGAGATTATGAATTCCGTCACGAAGCTTCTCTATCCTACGGTCGCAAAGACCTTCAAAACCACTCCGTCGCGCGTTGAGCGCGCCATTCGCCACGCAATCGAGGTCGCCTGGGACAGAGGCGATGTCGATGTGCTCAACTCCTACTTCGGCTACACCATCCAGAACTCCCGCGGCAAGCCGACCAACAGCGAGTTTATCGCCATGATATCCGACAAATTGAAGCTCAACCTGAAAATTTCTTAATTAATATTGAAAGAAAACCTCCGCATGACTTTTGCCATACGGAGGTAATTTTATTAACCCTGCGTGAGCGTGAGGCTCGCCGTTATCGGGAAATGATCGCTCGGATAGACTCCGTCATAGGTCGTTCTGACAACATTGTAGCTGTTGACCCTGAAGCCGGTCTTGGAGATCATTATGTAGTCGATGCAGTCGTCGTCAAGGCGCTTGCCCCAGTTCTGATAGGTGCAGCTCTTTATCGGATCCTTGGTCTGATATTTGACATCGAGGAAGTTCTCGGTCGCGCTGCGATATGTCTCGGTGTCCTCTTCAACATTGAAGTCGCCCATTATCATCGCGGGCAGCGAGCCGAACTGCGCTATCTTGTCGAGTACAACGCCGATGCCCTTTATCCGCGCCTCTTCGCTGACGTGGTCGAGATGCGTGTTGAACACGACGAATTCGAGCCCCGTCTGCTTCTCCTTGAGGATAACATAGCTGCAAATTCGATAGCACGCGGAGTCCCAGTCCTTGCTCATCTTTTCGGGAGTCTCGGAGAGCCAGAACGAGCCTTTGTCGATAAGGTCGTAGAGGTCGGTGCGGTAGAACACCGGGCAGCCCTCGGAGAAAGTCGATTCGTCGCGGAAGGTTATGACCGAGTCATAGCCCTGAAGCGTGCGGCACATATAATTATACTGCCACTTCGTCGCCTCCTGGAAGCCGATAATAGTCGGCGCTTCCGTTTCGATGTTCTTGACGATGAGATCGGCGCGATAGAACCAGCTCTTTTTGCCCGTGTCCATGACGTTCGCGCAGCGCAGATTGCAGCTCATGATGCGCATCTCCCCGCGCTCGAGCGGCTTATCCTCGATGACCGCGGCGTGCTGATTCTGCTTATAGTGCGGATAGTAGATGCAGAAAATGCACGCGACAGTGATGAGCGTCGCAAGCACGACACACAGCAGGCAGATAAAAACCTTCGTGCCTTGTTTCATTTGATCCTCTCCTTTGATAAAAAATTATATATCCTGTGCGCTACGCGCACTGAGTTGCGAGGTTAAATTTTTCGTTTGAGGTTAAAAAATGTGTCTTTGTAGAGTGCGGTGACCCAACAATATAAGGGCGGATATTATCTGCCCGCGAAATCTGTACAGGATTTTAATGTGCAGATTATAGATGTGCTCTCATACTTTTTCACTATTCACTTTTACCTATTACTTTGAGCGAAGCGAAACAAACCCCTCAGTCTTGGCTTCGCCAATCCAGCTTCCCTGCAGGGGAGCCGAAAGCAGGCGAACGAAGTTCGCCTATCAATTGCAAAGTAGAAGCGAGTGACCCAACTAATTTTTGTAATCAGACCTTCAATAGCCGTGCCGCAGTGTTTGACAACTTTCTTAGCGGAAGTGTGAAAAGTTTGATTATAGTGGGACGCGAAGACAGAGTGCAAATCCTACATTCATACCGTGCCGCCTGCGCGGCATCGGTGCGTCGAGTCGCCGCACCCTACAAATGCGCGCCAATAAAATTGTATGGGGTTCGTCGGCAAATGATATCTGCCCATACCGTACACCTTTTCACTATTCACTTTTACCTATTACTTTGAGCGAAGCGAAACAAACCCCTCAGTCTTGGCTTCGCCAATCCAGCTCCCCTGCAGGGGAGCCGAAAGCAGGCGAACCTTGCTTGCTTGCCTTTAAAATCTACGCAATTTTAAACAGCGCACTTCGTAGGGACAGCCCTTGCGGCTGTCCGTTATCGACGGCGCTTCGCCGATGTTGCTCGCCTTAACTTTTCGGAGGCTTGGGCTACCGGTGCAGCCGATATAAATAAAGCCGCGGCAAACTTTCGCCCCATAAAACAAAACTGCGCGCCGCAAGAGCGGCGCGCAGCGGCATTGCTTTTGGTTTTTATCAGTCGTCGTGGTCGCAGTCGCAGTCGTCATCGCCGCAGCAGCAATCGTCATCGAAATCGAACTCGAGCAGAGTGCCGCAGTTGGGGCAGTCAATGCTTCCGTCCTCAAGGATGCCGTCGTCGACGCAGATAGTCTCGCCGCAGTTGGGGCACTCGATCTCATAGCAATCGTCGTCGCCGCAGCAGCAGTCGTCATCGTCCTCGTAGACATAGCCCTCGAGATCGGAGAGATCCTCGTCGATTTCGTCAACCTGATCGCTGACAACATCGAGACCCTCTTCGAGATCCGAAACGCTCATAGCCATGTCGTCAAGAAGCTCGATGATAGCCTTGATGACCTTGACTTCGTCCTTTTTTGCGTCGAGGTCAAGACCGTCGACAAGACCTTTGATATAAGCAACTTTCTCAGTAACTGTCATTTTGCTTTCTCCTTTCAAAAACAGCCGTCGGCTTTTGAATTACGGAATTCTTACGCTCTGCTCAGATACTCGCCGGTGCGGGTGTCAACGATGACCATCTCGCCCTCTTCGATGAACAGCGGAACCTTAATCTCTGCGCCGGTCTCAAGCACTGCGGGCTTGGTAGCGTTTGTCGCGGTGTCGCCCTTGAAGCCGGGGTCGGTCTGGGTGACTTCGAGAGTAACGCTTGTGGGGGGCTCAACGCCGAAAACATTGCCCTTGTAGGAAAGGATCTTGCAAACGGTGTTCTCCTTGACGAACTTGAAGTTCTCGGAGAGGTCGCTCTTGTTTATCGGGATGAGCTCATAGCTCTCGGGATCCATGAAATAATAAAGATCGCCATCGTTATAGGAATACTCCATCTCCTTGCGCTCAATATAAGCGGTGGGGAATTTTTCCGTGGGGTTGAATGTGCGCTCAACGACCGAACCCGCGATAACGTTTCTTATCTTGGTTCTGACGAATGCCGCGCCTTTGCCGGGCTTGACGTGCTGGAACTCTATGATCTGATAGACTTCGCCGTCCATCTCAAACGTCACGCCGTTTCTGAAATCGCCTGCTGAAACCATATTGTCTCCTCCGATATTTTAGACTTACACATTTATTTTATACTATTCAGCCGTATATTTCAATACTTTTTTTCATCAGAATGGGCTTTTCTGCGCGCTGAGCTTCAGATGCTCGCCCGCGTATATCAGGTCGGGGTCCTTTATTCTGTTTATCCCGACGAGGGTTCTTATCGGAACGCCCGTGCGGCGGGATATATAAAAGAGCGTGTCGCCCGGGCGCACGACATAAAATTCTCCCGACATTCTGGCTCCCGGTATCGAAAGCTTATCCCCTGCATATATCGTTTCGCCGCGTTCGAGCCCGTTTCTGTCCTCAAGTGCGGAGAGCGTGACGCCGAACTTTCCGGCTATTGATATCGGCGTGTCGCCGCGCCGGACGGTGTATATTTCCTCGCCGCTGCCGCGCGCGGGCAGGGTTATTCTCAGCCGCTCACCCGCGAATATCCTGTTGGGGTCAGCTATCCTGTTCTCTCGGACTATCGCCTCGACTGTCGTGCCGTATTCTCTGGCTATTGCCCAGAGCGTGTCGCCTGCGCGGACATATACCGTGAGCGTCCGTGTTCGCGCGCGGACAGAGGTTCGCTTTTCGCCGTCGATGCGCCCCGAGTCGGAGAGGAATATCCCCTCGGTGAAGATGTTGCGGTCAACGTTGCCGTAGATGCCGCCGACTCTGCCCTCGTCCGTATACTGGAAGCCGACCCACTCGCGCCATTTTCCGTTTGCCGAGGGCTCGTCTGCGCCGTACTGCGCCGCCCAGAGCGGATATTTTTCGGCGAGCGCGCGGCTGAATATATTCCTCGCGTTTGAAAGGTCGCTGTATATCACGGCTTCCCGCCTTGTCAGCGCGGTCAGCTCATCGAGATAAGCCTCGGATATCGCGTTTATCTGCGAGACGGAGAGCGAGCCGAAATATTCAAAATCCATCGCAAGGCGCATATCCGGCTCGCGACCCGCCGCAAGGGATGCAAAGAACCGCGCCTGCCTGCGCCCCTCTTCGACCGAGCGGGCGGTGACATAGTGATAGAAGCCGATTTTCAGCCCCGCCGCTTTCGCCCGTTCATAGTTTTCGGCGAAGTATTCGTCGGTATATTCCCCTGCGCCGACGCGGATATACACCGCCTCTATCCCGCTGCGTCTCACTTCTTCGAAATCTATCTCGCCCTGAAATTCGCTTATATCTATCCCGCGGTACTGACGCCCGCCCGACGGCGGAATAGCCCGCGCCGGGACGAGCGCGGCAAAAACAAGCGCCGCGATGCAGGCGAGAAGCACCGCCGCCGCGCCCGTGAGTCTGCGTTTTATATTCATTTTCCCCTCTCCTCCGTCGTTTCTGCCGATTATTCGGCACTATATTCTATGCCGCAGGTCATAGCGGCGCAACGGAGATTGAAATGCAGAAGACGGGCGAGCAATCAATGTTATAGATCTGCGCAATTTTGTTAGCGTAAAATTTGTATGACGCGGCCGTGCCGAATGGGCTGCACTGCATAAAGTTTGATTATAAAAAGGGCGGATGAGTTAGCCGCTCTTCTGCTCGACAGGTTCAACAGAAAGTTTGATACAAACTGATACAGACAAAGATACAGACAAAGACTAATTCTTTCCCCCAATATAAAGGGACTGTCGCATTTAGCGCAGACCAAAGAGCAAAAAATAAAGGTCATAACTCACACCTGATAACGCGGAATATGACCTTTGCTTTATTTGATTTTTGCTCTTTTAAGCGTCTTTTTGCCCGCTCGCGGTATACTTATACAGCTTCGGGTCAAAAAAACGCTTTCTGCATCTAAATGCGGCAGCCCCGCTTTTTTTATGCCTTTTTATATAATTAAAAGTTTATGACCCCGAGGTGCTCGAGGAGTATCTTGACGCCGATGCCCATAAGAATAAGTCCGCCGGCGAGCTCCGCTTTGTTCGTATATTTCTCGCCGAAAACATGGCCTATCTTGACTCCCGCGGCGGAGATAATAAATGTCGTCACGCCGATAAACGAGGCGGCAGCCCAGATGTTGACTTTGAGAAAAGCGAGTGTGATTCCGACTGCGAGCGCGTCGATGCTTGTCGCTATCGCGAGGACGAGCATCTTTGTGAATTTCAGCTCGTCGCGGTCGTTGCCTGCGGCGTCGCGCTCAACATCTTCTTTTTTGAAGCTTTCGATGAACATCTTGCCGCCGAGAATGAGAAGAAGCACGAAAGCCACCCAGTGGTCATAGCGCTCGATCTTGTCGGCAAAGCCCGTGCCGAGGAAATAACCGATTATCGGCATAAGAGCCTGGAAGATGCCGAAATACGCGCCGACAATCGCGCTCTGCCCTAGGCTCGCCTTTTTCAGGCATACGCCCTTGCATATCGAGACGGCGAACGCGTCCATTGAAAGACCGACTGCGAGAATGAAAAGTTCAGCTAAACCCATATTGATTCCTCCGTTTTTTTCGGGGCAGGGAACAAAAAAAGACCCACCTGCGCCCTTTGCGCAGATAAGTCTCATCAATTAAAGAGGCGAAAGCCTCTTTATAGCAGGACCAGATATAGATCAGTATGTTGACCCTGCTGCGCCGCAAATCAGCGCCGATTACTCCCCTATCGCTTCGGGCAGTATAGCGCATCGCTTTAGTTTTGTCAAGCGTATCCGATTGAATTTTGCCGTTTGTTCTGATATAATCTATTGTGGATCAGGATGCCGTGCGGTGTCCGAAGCTATATTTATGCAGAAAGAGGTCTTGCTATGAGCGGACGCTTTGATGAGCTTCGCCGGGAATATCCGCAGTTTGTCTACAGCGGCTATTCAGTCAGCGAACATGAGGATGGCCTGCACTTGAGCTTTGATTTTTCTATCCCCGGTCTGTGCGAATTTCATCCGCAGACGAGGCTCGACGGAAAAAGTCTTGATATATTCAATTCCCCCGTGTCGGACTATACGAAGAGAATGGTTTTCTTCATCGGTCTCGCGGAGGCGGTCAGCTACTGGAAATGCGCCTGCCCGCCTGTTTTCAGAGTCGAGTGCGGCGAAATGTCCGAGGATGACAAAGCTTTTTTCAAAAAGCTCTGGTTCAACGGACTCGGCGAGTTTTTCTATCGAAACGGGATAAAGACGGATATAGACTCTTTTGTGAGCATTGACGCGCCGGAGCCGAAAAATATCCCGCAGTGCGAAGATTATGTCTCATCGGGGATTGAGATAGTCCCCGTCGGCGGCGGCAAGGATTCGGCGGTTACGACCGAGCTTCTGCGCCCGTTCGGCGATAAGCTGAGATTTTTCACCGTCAACGACCAGCCTGCGCGCACCCAGTGCGTTCTCGCGGGCGGCTACAGCGAGGATAAAATAATAAAAATTTACCGCACTATAGACCCCGAACTGCTAAAGCGCAACGCCGAAGGCTTTTTGAACGGTCACACTCCGTTTTCGTCGGTTGTGGCGTTTATATCAATGTATGCGGGCTTTATCGAGGGCGCAAACGATGTTATTCTCTCGAACGAGTCGAGCGCTAATGAGTCGAATATCGGTGGAGAGAGCGTCAACCATCAGTATTCAAAGTCGTTCGAGTTCGAGCGCGACTTCGATGAGTTCCGCCGCCGCAACTTCCCGCAAAGCGCCGTTTATTTCAGTCTCCTGCGCCCGTTCTGCGAGCTTCAGATAGCAAAGCAGTTTTCGCAGTATAAGCAGTATCATTTGATATTCCGCAGCTGCAACAGGGGGAGCAAGAAAAACATCTGGTGCTGCGAATGCCCAAAGTGCCTGTTTGTTGCGATAATGCTCTCGCCGTTTTTGCCGCCCGATGAGCTGAACTCAATATTCGGCTGCGATATGCTCGCGAAAACAGAGCTTGAGACCGACTTCGACGGCCTCTGCGGCTTCACGGGGCTCAAGCCCTTTGAGTGCGTCGGTACGGCGGACGAGGTCGTGCTTGCATTGACGCTGACGGCGGAAAAATATAAAAAATCCGGGCTCGAGATGCCCGCGCTCCTGCGCCGCTTCTGCGAAAAGAACACTGCCCGCGCAGATTACTCCCTGCTCTCGGGCTTCAACGAAGAGAATCTTATCCCGAAAAAATTTGATGAATGTGTAAAGAGGATGTTTGAATATGTATCAGCAGCTGATTGACCATCTGAAAAACAAGCGCATAGTCCTGCTCGGCATGGGGCGCGAGGGTCACTCGACCTATAATTTTATCCGCCGCTATCTGCCCGAGCAGAAGCTTATAATCGCAGACGCAAAGCAGGTCGAACTCGATAATGACCCGAATGTCGAGTTTGTCTGCGGAGACGGCTATCTCGGCGCGATAGACCGCGCGGATATTGTCATAAAGACCCCCGGTATTCCACTCCTTCATTTCAAGAGACCGCAGGGTGTTGAGATAACCTGCCAGACCGATCTTTTCCTGCGCTTCTCCGGCTTTACCTGCGTCGGCGTGACGGGCACAAAGGGCAAGACGACAACCTCTACTCTCATTTATTCCATGCTCCGCGCCGCCGGAAAAGAGGCGTGCCTGATAGGAAACATGGGCTATCCCGTCTTTGATAATATAGAGGACTGCGCGGGCGAAATAGCCGTTATCGAGATGTCCTCGCACCAGCTGGAGTTCACGACCTGCTCGCCGCATATCGCCGTTTTGACGAATATCTATCCCGAGCACCTCGACCACTACGACAGCTTCGAGTGCTATGTCGGCGCGAAGCTCAATATAGTCCGCAGCCAAAGCAAGGGCGATACATTTATATATAACTCGGATCAGGGACTCGACGGCTTCTTCGACCTGAGCAAATATCCGGGCGAAGCGGTCGGAGTCAGCGTCCATACGCCTGGCGCCGAGAAGTACCGCGACATAAACAGCCATCTTCTGGGCGAACACAATATCCAGAACTGCATGTTCGCCGCCGAGGCCGCGAGACGGCTCGGCGTTTCGGACGAAGATATCATGAAAGCTCTCAAAAATTATGAGGGCATCGAGCACAGAATGGAATATTTCGCGACGGTCAAGGGCATAAAATTCGTCAACGACTGCATCGCAACCATTCCCCATTCCGTCATGTGCGCCGTCGGGGCTCTCGGCGACGTTGACACGCTGATTTTCGGCGGCATGGATCGCGGACTCGACTATTCGGCGTTTGAAAAAGCGCTGGAGAAGAGCAGTATAAGAAATCTCGTCTGCCTGCCCGATACGGGACATAAAATCGGTATGCACATGGCGCAGAACGGGAGCGAAAAGAAGATAATTATCTCGGAGGACATGGAGGGCGCAGTGCGCGCGGCGATGAGCGTAACGCGCCCGGGCTGCACCTGTCTGCTCTCGCCCGCCGCTTCGAGCTACAACAAATATAAAAATTTCGAGGAAAAGGGACGCCATTTCAAAAATATAGTGCGCCGCTATGCCGAGATGGGCGGGGAGAAAGCATGAGAGATTTTCTGAGCGAAGAAAAGGGACTCTGCGCCGAGGTTGAATCCCTCTGCATGACCGACCCCGACTCCGCGCACGCGCTTATCGACAGCGTGATATCGGACTGCGGCGAAGTGAAATCCGACCGCGCGCAGTCCGCGTCCGTTTCGCGCGTCTGCTGCCGCTTTCTGATGCACAGAAAGATGAAGAGCCGCCTTGTTGACACGCTCAAGACGGACGACGGTCTGCGAAAAGCGATTTTCGGCGAGCTCAACACATATAAGTACAGCCTTGTTTTCCTGTTCCGTCGGCTCATACGCCTGAACGAAACGGAGCTGACGCAAGAGCTTCTGACCCTGCTCGAAAACAACCCCTACCGCGACGACAGCGCAAAAGATTACTCCGACCGCTGGTCCCTGCGATTCATAATCGACGAGGCTCTGCGCGCGCCGGACGATTATCTCGATTTAAGCGAAGAGAACAAGAATGTGATAGACGAAGTTAGAAAAGGACTGTAAAATCCGATTGTTATCGGCTGCACACTGTGCCGCCGCCGACAATATTTTCGGCGGCAAGGTGCGCTCCCCAACATCACTCACATCACGCAGGCGAGCACGAGGGATTCCTCAATGCTCTTATACACACTCTCGAAGTCGCTCAGCGGCAGAGGATTTCTGCCTTTCCCGAGCTCGAATGTGAACGACGGAATGCCGAGTGCCTCTATCGTCCAGTCCTTGAACCCCGCGTGTGAGGCAAGCCCCGCATTCTGCACGAGCGTATAGCCGCTCGCCGCGGCGAAAATCTTCGCCAGATGCTCGCCGCGCTCCGGCGTGTGCTCCCCGTATTCATAGTATATCTCTTCGCCCTGACTGTGCAGGGCTACAGCCGTTCGCGGCATGCGCCTCAGGCACAGCCGAACGAGGGCGTTTACCTCCGGCTCGGTCTGCGGAGCATATCCGCCGAACCGTCTCGGCGCGGGCGCGGTTATCCCCGCTTCGATTTCCAGAGCTTTTGAGAGATCCCACCCGGCGTTGAAGTTGTGGTTGAGGTCGACCCCGCGCGCGTTCGCGTTCCAGAGATCATGGCTTTCACTCATAGCGTGCTCGACGCAGTCTCTGTATTTTCCCGCCGTCTCTGCGCCGTGCAGGGCTATCTCTACCCCATCGGGGTTGACGCACGGGACGAATATTATTTCCCGCCGACTAAGTGCGCCGCCTATGTCGATTCCGCACATTGTCTGTCTGTTCTTTGCGCTCAGGCACAGCCGCTCTGTAAATCTCAGTGTGACGAGTGCCGTCAGCCGCTCCTGCGCGTGGAAGCACGCCGCTATGAGCACCGGGTTTGCGCTCCTGCCGAAGCGCAGGGCGAATATCTTTCTCCCGCAGGTGCTTCGCCCGGCTATTTCGACTTTTAAAAACGGATATTCCGCCTGGAGCGAGCATACGCTTTTCTTTATATATGCGTAGTCCGGCTCGCCCGGCGTGAAGATATATTTCAAAAAAATCACCCCCGGAAAATAATATTTATTTCCCCGCGGGATAAGACCTGAACGGAGGCTTATATATGAAGCTCGACGAAAAAACAATTGAAAAAAAGTACATCTACAAAGGCAGGATAATCAATGTCCGCACCGACACCGCCGAACTGCCCAACGGCAAGCAGGCTCTGCGCGAGGTAGTAGAGCATCCCGGCGGAGTGACGGTCGCCGCGCTGACTGATAACGATGAACTGATGTTTGTGCGGCAGTTCCGCTATCCGTATTCCGAAGTCCTGCTCGAACTGCCCGCGGGCAAGCTCGAATACGGCGAGGACCCGTTTGAGGCCGGAAAGCGTGAGCTGCGCGAGGAGACGGGAGCCGTGGCGGAGCACTATATCGACCTCGGAAAATTTTATCCCACCCCGGGCTACTGCGGCGAGATAATCCATATGTATGCGGCGAAGGGGCTGTCCTTCACCTCCCTCGACCTCGACGACGATGAGTTTTTGGCGCCCGAAAAGATACCGCTCGAAAAGGCGGTCGAGATGGTCATGAACAACGAGATACGCGACGGCAAAACGCAGACCGCCGTGCTCAAAGTTGCGCAGAAGCGCAGAAAGGGCGAGATATGAAAATTGTTCTTGCGTCGTCCTCGCCGCGCAGAAAAGAGCTGCTCCAAACGGCGGGAATAGATTTTGAGATAGATGTCGAGGGCGTTGACGAAGTGCCGCAGGGCGACACGCCGGAGGAAAAAGTCTGCTCGATAGCGGCGCAGAAATGCCGCCCGGTGGCGGCGCGCCGACCGAATGACTGCGTAATAGGCGCGGATACGGTCGTCTCCGTTGACGGCGATATTCTCGGCAAGCCGCACGACAGAGAGGACGCAAAAAATATGCTCCGTCGCCTCTCCGGCAGGGAGCACACGGTATATACCGGAGTGTGCATCTCGGCGCACGGAAAAGAAACCGTGTTCAGCGAAGCGACGAAAGTTAAATTCTTCGATCTTACAGATAAAGAGATAGCGGACTATGTCCTCAGCGGCGAGCCCATGGACAAGGCCGGGGCTTACGGCATACAGGGGCTCGGCTGCACGCTCGTGGAGGGTATCGGCGGCGACTATTTCAATGTCGTCGGTCTGCCCGTCGCGCGCGTGGTGCGCGAGATAAAAAAGATAACGGGAGCGAAAAAATGAAACTGCTTGTAACAGGTGCATTGAGAATAACGCCCGAGAAAGCGGCGGAGCTTGAAAATCTCGGCTATGAGATATATTTCATGCCCGATGAGCGGGTCGCCGTGCCGGATAACATACCCTGCGAAGAGATAGAGGCTATCATCTGCAACGGGCTGTTTCTCTATACTCCTCCGGATAAATTTCCGAAGCTCAGAACCGTTCAGCTGACGAGCGCGGGGCTCGACCGCGTGCCCATGGACTACATGGACGCCCACGGCGTAAAAGTGTTCAACGCCCGCGGGGTCTACAGTGCGCCGATGGCGGAGTTCGCCGTCTGCTCGGTGCTCGGATTCTATAAGCGGAGCGCATTTTTCTCGGCGGCTCAGTCGGAGCACCGCTGGGAGAAGCATCGCGGACTCGAGGAACTGGGCGGAAAGCGCGTTGTGATAGTCGGCGCGGGAAGCGTCGGGCGCGCCTGCGCGGACAGGTTCAGGGCGTTCGGCTGCGAGATAATCGGCGTCAACAGAAGAACCGCCGTTGACGGCTTCGATAAAATATATTCAATAAGTGATATCCGCGCCGCCGTGAGCGCGGGCGATATAGTCATATTCTGTTTGCCGCTGACAAAGGAGACGGAGCATATCGCGAACGCCGAATTGCTCTGCGCGATGAAGGACGGGGCGGTCATAGTCAACATTTCGCGCGGCGGGATAATAGACACCGACGCACTCATAACCGAGCTCAAGTCCGGACGGCTCAGAGCCGCGCTCGACGTGTTCGAGCAGGAGCCGCTGGACGCCGGCAGCGAGCTGTGGGATCTTCCGAACGCCGTGATAACTCCGCACAATTCATTTGTCGGCGACGGCAACCGCGCAAGGCTCTTTTCATTGATAATAAGCAACCTGAAATAAGACTGCCGCCGGGCAATTTCAAGTCCGGCGGCAATTTTTACATATGCCGAAAAATTTTTGAAGTACATCTTTTTTTATGCTCGTTATTATTGACGAAAGCGCAAAGGAGGTGGTAAAGATAGATCGCGAAGAAAAGTTAAAAGAGCTCATGGACGGCTACAGCAAGCTCGTCTTCAGCATATGCTACCGACTGACGAACGACTACTTTACCGCCGAGGATCTGACCCAGGAAACTTTCCTGTCCGCCTATTCCTCGCTCGACCGTTTTGACGGGCGCAACGAGCGCGCGTGGCTGAGCCGAATAGCGACGAACAAGTGCCTCGATCATCTAAAGAGCGCGGCGTCAAGGACGACCCCCGCCGAGGATGACGAACTGGAGTTCAGAGCCGGCGCCTCACCGGGACTCGAGGACGAATATATGAACACCCAGCTCGGACGCGATGTCAGAGCGGCGTGCGAAGCGTTGAGAGAGCCGTATCGCAGCGTTGCGGTCGAATATTTCTGCGAGGACATGCCGCTGTCGCAGATAGCCGAGAGAACGGGCGAACCGCTCAAAACCATCCAGACCCGGGCATACAGAGCAAAGAAAATGCTCAGAGAAAATCTGAAGGAGGTCATACTGCAATGACACACGCAGACGATAAAGAATTAACGCTCCTGCTGCGCGGCGGCTTGAGCGAGAGCGAAAAAGCAAAAGTCATGGAGCACATCGCCGAATGCGACGAGTGCGCCGACCGTATGGCCTGCTTGACGCTCGATATGACAGCTGTCGACCCGCCCGCCGGCATGAGCGAGGATATCCTCGCCGCCGCCGCAAGGGAGAACACCCGCGAGAAGCGCAGGCAGGATAACCTGCTGATGTATTCCGTGAGAGTGGTCGCGGGAATATGCGCGGCGCTCGTGATGATATTCTCCGGCGCGTTCAGGCACATAACGAAGATAAACGATATCGACATGTCGAAGATAAACGACAAGAGCCGCTCGATAAGCCAATCTATTGACGAGAGCTTCGACGAATTCAAACAGAAAATCTCTGACTTAGGAGGAAATAATAATGAACAAAAAGAATAAGATACTCTTTTTCCTGTTTTCGCTCATTCCGGGCGCGGCGCATATGTATATAGGTCTCGTCAAGCGCGGACTTGTTATAATGCTCGCGCTCGTCGCGGGCGCGGGACTCGCCATGATGGCCGACACCCCGGCGTTTCTGCTCGTGCTTCCGGTGCTGTGGTTCTACAGCTTCTTCGACGCATGGAACAAATATCATCTGCCCGAGGATAAGCTGGCAAAGGTTCAAGACGACTTCCTGTTCTTCTTGAACGCCATGCCCGAAAATGTTCGCTCTGATCCGCGTTTTAAGAAAGTTGCCTCCGCAAATGTTTTAAAGGTCGGCGGCATTGTCGCGGTAATAGCCGGAGCCTATCTTATCTGGGATCAGATAATAGTCAGAGTTCTGAGCCGCCTGCTCAGCGATACGGGCGCCGAGATCCTGAGCCAAATTTCCTATAAGCTTCCGCAGGTAGCCGTCGCTGTCATACTGATAGTTGTGGGAATAAAGCTCATCTCGCACAAGAAGCGTGAACTGGAGAGAAAGAATAACGAAGAGGAGGATGAATAATATGGCGGCAAAACGTGTAGGCTCGGTGACGCTCGGTCTGACCCTCGTCGTTTTCGGCGTGATGTTTTTACTCAGCGCATTTATTAAGAGCTTCAACTACCTCGATGTAATAAAATTCTGGCCTGTTATCTTTATATCTCTCGGCATTGAGATGCTCGTACATGCGTTTTCAAAAGATGCGGAAAAGGCGAAGCTCGATGTCCCCTCGTGCATCATGACCTGCGTGCTCATGCTCTTTTCAATGTGCCTTGCCGGCGCGCAGTATGCCATAACGGAGCTTGTTCCCTATATTCAGGCGCACGCGTAAAAGAGGTGCCGGATTGAAAAAGAAACTGAGAAAAAGAATCTCCACGGGGCTGATAATCTCAGTCCTCACGGTTATGGCGGCACTGCTCGCGGTCTTTGCGATAAGACCGCACCTGCGCTTCGTCGCCGGGGAATATCTCGGGCTGAACACCCGAAAGATAACGGTCGCAAAGATCTCGCCCGAGCTTGATAAAATAAATATCGACGCCCTGCGCGCCGATTCGCGCGTGACTTTTGACCAGAGCCTGATGCTCGTGAATTCCGAGCATCCTCTGGATGATAAAGATAAGCCCGATCTTGCGGAATACAAAAAGACGGGCGTCATAATGAACGCCTGCGCCGCAGAGAGCTTTTCGGAGCTGTCCGCCGCAGTAATGGAAAAGACCGACTGCAAGCTTCTTGTCATGAGCAGTGTCCGCAGCGCGGACGAACAGAAAGAGCTCTACAACAGCGATTCCTCGACCGCCGCCGCGCCCGGCGCGAGCGAGCACCAGACGGGACTCGGCATAGATGTTTATGTCAAATATTTCGCGGGGCAGGGCTTTCTCAAGAGCAAGGCGGGGCAGTTCGTAAACTCCGAGTCGTGGAAATACGGATTTATAATCCGCTATCCGTCCTACGGCAAGAGCTCGACGGGTATAAAATTCGAACCGTGGCACATTCGCTATGTCGGCAAGCCCCATGCGGCGATAATATACAACGACCGCCTGACGCTCGAAAAATATATCGACTCGTTTGAAACAGGCGAGTGGTACTCCGCCGACGGATATTTGATTTCAAGGCAGACTGTCGGCGAGAGCGTGACGATGCCGAAAGCATTCGGCTCGGCAGTTATCTCCCCGGACAACACCGGCTGCTATATAATAACAGTTAAACAGTGAAAAGCAAGAAACAGAAAATCCGCCAAGCGAAAGCAAGGCGGATAATTTTATTGGTCCTCTTCGTCGAGTGTGTCTTTTCCAAAGGCTTTTATGTAGCTCTCGGTGAGGTCTTTTATGATAATCGGGGCTTCTTCCTCGTCCAGTATTCCGTCGAGGCGTCACCGCTGCTGATAACACTGACACGGAAAACCTTGTCCTCGTGGTTTTTGGAGGACTGGATCAGCGTGTCTTTGATATTTTCTGTGCCGGAATTAAAATTTGCGGCATTCTCCGTTTCTGTGGGGAGGGTTCCACAGCGCAGCAGCGTGTCGATGTCGGATTGGAGCTTGATCTCCAAGTGATCTTCATAGACGAGAATTTTGTCAATCAGCAGTTCCAGATCATTTCGTTCCAGCTTGTCCTTTTCCAGAATGTCGCGGAACACGTCGATGGCGGTCTTGGCCACGCGATTCACCTGAATGATGGTGTTGCGCTTGTCGGACAGCAGGTCGATCTGGTGGTTGATGCCGTCGATCTTTTTTTGCAGGTCTGCTTCCATCTCGTCATACAGCGCCTCGATGGAAGCTTCCTGCTCCGGCTTTTTCATAATCTCCCGGATGCACTGACGCTTCGTCACCTTCAGCTCCTCGGTGAGATCGGCCAGCACCGCTGCCAGATTGTCGGCGGACTGCTCCGTTTCCGCCACCTGCTCGGTCTCGCGCTTCAGCTCCTCGTTGAGCTGTTCCAGCATGGCGGCATAACTGTCCGCCAGCTTCCGCACATAGCTTTTCAGCAGCTCGTCCAGCTTATCGACGCGGATATGGTGGCTGGTGCAGCCTTTCAGACCGCGACGGTGATACGTCCCGCAGGTGTATGCGGGGGCCAAATCGCTCCGGCTCATGGCAAACATCGGACTGCCGCAGTCGCCGCACTGCAAAAAACCGGAGTACACATTGTCGTTGATTTTGACGCCGCGATAGTTATTGCGGCTGCGCTTTTCCCGCAGAGCGCTGGTGATGGCGAAGGTGCGGTAGTCGATGATGGCCTGATGATGGTTTTCAATGACGATATGCTCATCGTCGTTGCGTTTGATCTCCTTGCCGTTGATCTTGGCGCGGGTATACTTGCCCTGCCGGAGCGTGCCGATATAAAAATCGTTGTCCAGAATGCCCTGCACCGTGGCGATGGCCCAGGCGTTTTTGGCTTCCCGTTTCGTTTTCTTGCCCGCCGCTTCCTTGCGCATCCGCTCGGACATGCGCGGCGTGGGAACGCCCTGATCGGTGAGATAGTTGGCGATTTTCTTGTAGCCCCAACCGGCGTTGCTGTAGAGGTCAAAAATCCTGCGGACGGTCTCGGCTTCCGTGGGGATGATCTCAAACTGCTTGTCCTCGGTGACAAGATAGCCGTAGGGCGCGGCGCAGATCCACTCGCCGTCGTTCTGCCGCCGCTTGATGACGTTGCGCACCTTGCGGGAGGTGTCCGTGACGGGCATCTCGTTCACAAGAAACTGAAACTGAATTTTCAGCCAGTCGTCGTCATTCGGAAAGTCGATGTTATCGCCGATCGAAATGATTCGCACGCCCGCGTCGCGCAGGTCTTCCAGCTCTACCAGTCCGCGCGAGTTGCGGCGGGAGAAACGGGAAAAATCCTTGATGATGAGAATATCATACTTGTGACTCATCAGCCCCCGGCGCATCTCCTGATACCCCTCGCGCTGCTCAAACGTGTAGCCAGAGCGGTCGCGGTCCTCAAAAAACGTCAGCGTGCTGCCGGGGAAGTGGGTTTTTACATAGTCCTCGATGATGGCCTTCTGGTTCTCAATCGAGATGTTCTTTTGATCCTGCTCATCATCCACAGAAATACGGGCGTAGCCCGCGATGTCAAATGTTTCGGTCATGATAGGCTCCTTTGCCGGTGAGGCTGGTCATATGGATAGCGTCCATACGGTTTTTTTGCTTTTGGGGTCTCGGATCGTCAATGTCGCATCCCGCAGACCGTGCGGAATATTTGTGCAGGTGGAAAGGTCAATGTGATAATCGAAGTCATTCCAGTTTCGGAACTGGGGAAGCATTTGCGCATCGTTTTTTTCAAGTGCAACGCAGTTTTGAAGATAAGTGCTTTCGTTCAGAATAGGTGGATAGGAGGCAATCAGCATCAGCATCTTCAATCCGCAGGAACAGCTCTCCATCCACCATGCGTCCTCGATTTCGCAACCGTCGCACATCTCCATATCAAGCAGGATGTGATCGGCCAGAACCTCAGCAGAATCTCGATCCAAACCATGCTCCAGCATCGTATGCAGAATTTTCAGTCCGGATTCCGTTTGGCAAAAGGCTAACATCCAAAGCGGGTGGATGTTGTCTCCGTCATCCGTAGGGATGTTGCGGGAGGCAATATCCATTCCGTGCGCATAAAAAAGCTCCAGAAATTTCGGGAACGCAGCTTCCAAATTCTCGTTATCCTGCATTTCACAAAAAAGTTCACCCAAAAGATGCTCATCTGGTTCGTTTTCATCTGAAGAGCCGAGCGGATCAGCGCCTGCTACCAATAATCGTTCGGCCTCTTCATAGTCGCAGGCAGTTACGGCATTAAGCAGGGCTTTATTTAATTCAAATGCCTTTTTCATCGTACACCTCCACCCTCAAGCGCCCGGGAACAGCTCAAAAGGCTCACCGCGATTTGGCAATGGGTCAAATTCTTCTCCAAACTGGTGCGGATAGTTGAGGTGCTTGAGTTCCTCATCCGCTCTGGCGGACACTATAATGATTGGGCAGGAGACCAGAAAGAACAGATAATCGGTTCCATATGTCCACTCCATCCCATTGAAGAAGCCCTCGGCGTCCACCATTTCTGTGAGAAACGAAATGGTGGCGTCCTCGCTGGACAAGGTCTTGTATATGTCCGCCTCCAGCAGATCGTCATTCTTGAGGTCGGCAAGGCGCTCATATTGTTTCACGCAGAATTCATCGATTTCCTCGTCCTCCGGCTGGTGCGGCAGGTATTTGGATGTGATGAAATAGTTGCTCTGCTCAAACTCTATGAGGATGCTCCCAAAATCGCCCGCCGATGAATTGACGATCAGGCACGGCTCGGCAAGATGAATGCGTTTTACGCGCTGTTCTCTGCAACAGTGCAGAAATTCTGCGAATTGCTCTTGGTTATTCATATCATTCACCCTTGAGATATTTTTCCGTCTGCCGGTCAAACTCGGAGATGTATTCGGCGTCCTGCTTCTTGCGGAATTCATTGTAAATTGCGCCGACCTTTTTGGTCGCCGCTTCCCGCGAAATGCGACCTTTTCCGTCCAGCACCTTGCGGCGGTTGTTGGTCAGAAATCGGTCGGTTTCGTTCAGCCAGTCCTGCATACTCATGAGCTGCTCGTCCTCTGCCATCAGCTCGGCGTAGTCGATGAACATGGTCACCAGCCGGTTCAGACGGGACAGCTCCTTTTCGTTCAGATAGTTCTTCGCCACCAGTGTGTCGCTTTTTAGTATCTTTCCATCCGGCGCGCCCTTCCATGTGGTAAGACCCATCGTGGGGCTCTCCAGCGTTGCCCGCTCGGAAATCAGCTCCGCGGCAGTCTTGCCGGTGACGGCGTAATGCAGCTTGTTTTGTACGAAGGCATAGAAGGCCTTTGTCGTCTCACTATTTTTGTCGTAATCGTAGCTGCACTGCTCAAACACGTCTGCAATTTTTTGATAAGCTCGCCGTTCACTGGCGCGAATCTCGCGGATGCGCTCGAGCAGTTCGTCGAAGTAGTCCTTGCCGAACGGACGGCCGTTTTTCATCAGTTCGTCATTCAGTACAAAGCCCTTCTGGATGTACTCCTTCAGCGTCTTCGTCGCCCACTGGCGAAAGCGCGTGGCCTTTTTGGAGTTCACACGGTAGCCGACGGCGATGATGGCATCGAGGTTATAAAAATTGGTGGGCTTCGTAGAAAATTCGGAAATTCCGAATTTTCTCATGCAGGATGCTTTGTCCAGTTCTTCCTCATCGAAGATGTGTGACAAATGCTCGCTGACATTGGACTTACTGGAGTCGAACAATTCTGCCATGCCAACCTGAGTCAGCCAGAATGTCTCATCCATAAATACAACGTTTACAAATTCTTTTCCGTTTTCATCGCTGTACAGGAGAATTTCACTGTGCTCCATCATTTCATGTTCCATTTGCGTTTCCCTCCGTTTCTCTGGCGGCAAGCATGAACCACACATATCTTTTGATAAACACATTGTTTTAGATAATATTGTACATGATGTTTTCAAGCTTTGCAAGGGCAAAAAAGAAAAGGGCGGAAGAGATTTCTCTCTTCCGCCCGCGGCTTACCGCTCCATGCCCACGGCGCGCTGCTTTTTCGCCTGCTGCACGGCCTTTTCGGCGCTGCGGCGGCGGTTGAAGAGCAGCAGATCCCGCGTGTTCTCGTAAAGGTCGCCCTTGCCGGACTCGAACACGGCGACCATGTATTTCTTCGTCTTATACTTGGCGTAAATCTCTTTTAGCCCCTCCCGCAGGACGGGGTCAATTTTTTCTGCATTCGTCAGCCAGATTTCAACAAGCTTCTGATCGTCCCTGACGTTCATCTCCAAATAGAACCAGCCTCCTTTAACATCCTTAGTTTCCTCATCTTTCCTGCGGCTTATGCTGGATGCGGAAAATTACGTTGACCGGATTGCAGATATGCGGATCAAGGATATGAATACGGTTCTGGAAGCTACCCGCCAGATAGTTCTGATGGAGCATGGCGAGGAAGCTAACGATCTGTACCTCCATACTCTGAAAGCGGCGCAGATACAAGAGGAAGAATATTTCGGGCATCTCGTTGCGGACGATCTGAGCAGCATCCTGCGGGACATCCGGGAGGAACACAGGACAGATGCCCTGACCGCGGACGATGACCTGTCCGCTGTTGCTGTGCAGAAGCAGTTGATGGAGACCGTACATTTTGAGGGCAGCTCCGAGGAAAAGAAAATCCGCGCGTACCTTGCAACACTTGGAATTGATTACGACACGCTCACAAAAGAAGAGTTTGTTTCTCCGATTGGAATCCTCAAGAAGTCCAAGCACATGAAAACTCCCATCAGCCAGCGCGGGAAAACGACCATGACCCACAGCAAAGGAAAACGAAAGAAACACTGAAACAAAGGCGTCGTTGCGGCGGGACGAGGGCTGTATATACCTTCACTTCCTTTTCCGGCCAGTCGGATTTTGCTTCTCAAAAATCCTGCATTTGCGCCGTAACCCACGTCACAAAATCCGCCTGTCCTACTGACGCAGAAAAGTGTCTGCCTACCACTATCTGCCCTCATAGCAGATGGCGAAGCCAGCCCCTTTCCCGCGTCAGCCGGAAGCAAAGGTATAACACACTAGACTTTGCAGAGCAAAATCGTGTGCCAACAGGGATGCTCGCGCCCCTATTGGAAACCCTGCGTCAAAGGGGATTTTCCCCTCTGAACTCCCCATATTTTCTTCGCAGACGGGTACCCAAACTGTAAAAACGCAGTTTGGAACACCTGCTCAGAAAATGCAAAAGGAAGTCCGTACCGATGAGTGGCGGATTTCCTTTTTTGCTGACAATCTGAAATCGTTACGATACAGCTTTCGATTGTCAGCGCCTGCGAGGGGACATGATGCGTAGCAGACGACAGCCAAATTCTAATTTTATCATTAATGCAAAAATGAGGAATTTGATATTGACAGCGATGTAATTCAAGGATATACTATAATTGCATCATTCGATAAGATTTGATGAAATTGAAATTCAAATGAGGGCAGTGCATGAGAGCGTTCGACTTCAAAACAGAATACAACAAATTGCTGACGCCAGAGGTCGTGGCCTACCTGACGCAGATTCACGAATACAAGGGGCAGCAAAATCTCTTTATCGAGGCTAAAGCGGATGCGTTGTCTGAACTTCTGGAAGTTGCGAAAATTCAGAGCACAGAGGCATCTAACCGCATCGAGGGAATTATCACCACGGATGACAGACTGAAGAAAATCGTGCGTGATAAAACAATGCCAAAAACTCGCAGTGAAAAAGAGATTGCCGGATACCGTGATGTGCTTGCAACGATTCATGAAAGCCATGACTATATTCCTCCAAAGCCATCTATCATTTTGCAGCTTCACCGGGATCTGTACAAATACAGCGGTAAGTCCATCGGCGGCAGTTTCAAAAATTCGGATAACGTGATTGCCGAAGAACTGCCGGACGGTCAGCAGATTGTCCGGTTTGAGCCTGTTCCTGCGTGGGAAACGCCGGAGGCTATTACGGCGCTGTGCAGCGCGTTTGAAGCGGCTATGCAGGATGCTGAACTCGACCCGTTGCTGCTGATTCCCATCTTTATACTGGACTTTCTCTGTATCCATCCCTTCAACGATGGCAACGGCCGCATGAGCAGGCTCCTGACACTGCTGCTCCTGTACCGCTCTGGCTATATCGTTGGCAAATATATCAGTATTGAGAAACTGATTTCTGACACCAAGGAAACATATTACGAGACTCTGCAAGCCAGCTCCTATAACTGGCATGAGGGAACCAACGACTATGCCCCCTTTGTCACCTATATGCTGGGTGTTCTGGTGGCGGCGTACCGGGATTTCGAGAGCCGGATCGAGCTGCTGACCACCAAGGGCCTGTCCAAGCCCGACCGGGTGCGCGAGATCATCAAAAACCACCTCGGCAAGATCACCAAGAGTGAAATCATGGCCAAATGCCCGGATATCAGTCAGATCACCGTCCAGCGCGCGCTGGCAGATCTGCTGAAATCCGGCGAGATCATCAAACTCAGCGGCGGGCGCTACACTTCTTACACTTGGAACAGGGAGAGAGAATAAATGATTACAGGTGAACTGAAAAACAAAATCGACAGCCTCTGGGATATTTTTGCGGCGGGCGGACTGGTGAACCCGCTGGATGTTATTGAGCAGATCACCTATCTGATGTTCATCCATGATCTGGATGACACCGACAATCTCCGGGCCAAGGAAGCTGCCGTGCTGGGGCTGCCGTATCAGAGCATTTTTGCGGATGAGGAGCAGGTCGGTGACCGTACCATCGACGGCCAGCAGCTTAAGTGGAGTGTATTCCACGATTTCCCCGCCGGAAAGATGTACAGCGTGATGCAGGAGTGGGTGTTTCC
>ERZ1673743.382-NODE-382-length-69660-cov-96.177300_pt1 | contig 69660 bp, 52 predicted proteins | sample MGYA00580197_ERZ1673743 | MGnify/ENA primary metagenome ERZ1673743 (study PRJEB41218, sample SAMN15661795) | gut metagenome | host: Homo sapiens | place: Canada: London | collected 2015-08-20/2019-03-30 | study: EMG produced TPA metagenomics assembly of...
CCACGTTGGTCTTGCCCTCCTTGATGGCCTTGAGGACGGCCGCCTGGGCCGAACGGGTGGCGACGAGGTTGAACTCGGCGTCGGCGAGGAGGTTGCGGAACTCGCTGCCCGGCTCCCAGCAGACCGTGACGCGCTGGATGTTCTGCGAGCTGAACTTCTCTGCCGTCTCCGCGCCCTTGCTGCTGAGCGCTACGGAGAAGTCGCCGAGCTCGCCGAGGCGGATCTTCTTGCCCTCCAGCAGCTGCTCGCGCATGCAGTCGACTGCCATGTAGAGGATCGCCATGATGTCGGCGCGGGAGTAGGTCGTGCCGTGGTCGGCGATGTGGCGGGCAAACTTCTCGATGGTCATCACCTCGGTATATTGTGCCGTGGCGAAGTAGTTGGTGACGACGGTCTCGACGAGTGCCTCGTCCTTGGGGTCGGGCTGCTTGCCCTCGGCCTTGGCCTGGTTGATACGCGTCTTGGCCTGGTTGATTTCGAAGAGATTCGGGTTGACGGCTCTTGCCGTGATGCTGTAATTAATCATTGCTCTTAAGGTTTTAAGGTGTTGAAAATTGGGTTTTAACTCTCTCTTGGCCCTCTCTTTTTGCTCTCCTGGCTTTCTCTTTCTTTGCTCGCTCAGGAGCGAGGGTCTTGCTCGAAAACAGAGACCTTGTCGATGGTAGCTTAGGACCGGCGCCGATAGTTGTTTATCCCTCGCCTCCGTCGTAAGAGTGGCCCGTCGCGGGCCCTCTATGGAATTGTTCCGCAGGTCTCAATCGATGATGCAAAGGTACGGAGTTTTTTTCATACCACCAAATAAAATCACAAATATTTTCCAACTTTTTTTCATCGCAGCAAAATGGGCACATAGCAAAGCTATGTGAACCTCCTGCTTTCGCTCGAAACTATCTTTACAATACATTCTTTTTGCAGAGCGGGCAACTGGGGAGAAGAGGAGGAAGCCCATCATGTTACAATGTTACAATGTTACATGTTACGTTAAGAGAAATCCACTTGGGCATTGTCGGGCTCAAAGAATAGTATATATAAATAATATATTATTTATATATACTATTCTTTGGCCTATTTTTTAACCCCCTTCCGTGAATTGCGTGAACGCTTAATGTAACATGTAACATGTAACATGTAACAATTCCCCCAACGCCATCAACATCCATCCCCAGCCCTCAACCACCATGCAAACAACTACTACTCAGCATATTGCAGCCCAAAAGCCACGCCCGCCGCAAGCCCGCGCGCCTCCTCTCGCCCACCCGCGTGTTCACCTTCGTTAACAAAAAACCTCCCTCACCCACCCTCTTCTCCGCTCAAAAAAACAGCGAAAAGCGCGTTGGATTCACACAAAAGCGCGTATTTTGCGGGGTCGGAGACTGCATCCGCGAGGTCAAAAACAGGGGCGCGACAGTCGCTATCGCCCCAAATCGGGAAGGTAGCAAGCTATCAACATCACAAATAAAGGGCAAAGTGTATAGGACGCAGTGGCCCTTGGGTGACGAATCCCACTTATATCGTCTATACTGAAGTTTCGCAAGTGGTTCAAGAACGGGCTGAAGGCCCAAAAGCTCCTAGCCCAGGGCATCGCCCTGGGTATAATAGCAATCAGCAAGGCGCCCTGTAAGGGCAAAAGCCTTATATATTGCCTGGACTTTTAAAGCTTTTGCCCTTACAGGGCGACAGGTTTGCGTCCGTAATAACCCAGGGCGATGCCCTGGGCTAGGAGCTACTGCCCTTGCAGGGCGTGTGGAGCTTACATGCGAAAGTTGAGAACCTTATATCGTCTATAAAATCAAGTTCATCCGAGGTTGGGAGAGACGCATGAAGTGTGTGCGTGAGGGGTGATGATGCTGGTCGCGTCTCTCCCTTTGCTACGTCTATTGGGATGATTGCCGCGCTAACAAAGTATAAAAATGCGGTTGTAGCGTTAAATGATGTGAACAGGGGGGGGCGTATTGATGAAATTTTTTTTTAATTTTGCGCTCATTAGAACGCTCTATCGCGCTCATGACAAGCGTAGATTGCTAAGTCGGTATGGTGCTCAGCCCCAGCGACTTCATACCTTACTCCCGCGGCCTAAGGGAAGAGAGAGGTATATAAATAAAGTTCAATGGGGAGATGGGTATTCATCGTCTCCTTCGGTCTTAAGTGACCTCGCTTGCTGATATTAACTGTCTAAATCAATCTCTAATCGGGATGCAGAGGAGACATTCCAACACATAAACAATTAAACAAATGAGAAACTTAACATTACACAAATTTCTCGCCATGCTGCTGATGACGGTAAGTAGCGCGACGCTGAGTGTGGCGCAGAATGTGGCGAAGATTGGATCCACGGAGTATGCCACGCTGAAAGCCGCTGTATATGATGCAACAGCAGGACAGACCGTGGTGACGTTGATCAATGATGTAGACCTGACTACGGACGACGAGCTCGAGGTAGGCAAGTTGCAGAATATAGTCCTTGATATGAACGGTTATTCTATCAAGGGTGCAAATGCCGATCATAAAAACATTTGTGTATCATCGGGCAAACTTACTCTCATGGACTCCAAGGAGAACAGCACGGGTAAGATCTATGCAGAGACTCCGTATCAGGAAGGTATCTATGACAAGCCATTGGTAGAAGTAATTAATGGGGGCGAGTTTGTGATGGAGAGCGGCCATATCAACTCCGTTTCTGCCGGCAATCATCAGTTTGTTATCGGTGCATATTATGACAGTAAGGTTATTATCAATGGTGGTACGATAGAGAGTGGAGGGTATGCAATAAACGGCAGCAACGATGAGTACCAAAGCCCCACCATCACTATCAATGGTGGCACGCTGGTCTCTACAAGCAGCTATGCCATCAGTCATCCGCAGTCTGGCACGCTCACTATCGATAACCGCGCTGTAGTATATGGTGCGGGTGGTGCTATTGACATGAAGAGAGGTAATCTTGTGGTCAAAGGTGGAATCATGACCAGCAAGGGCATTGGCAACACAGGTAATTGGGGAGAAGGTACAGGCGATCCGGACAAGGCCGCTCTCAACTTCTGCGCGCCTTATGGCAACGTGACAGCTACTATCAAGGGTGGTACCATTACCGCCGCGGGTGATGCTGTGCTGACAGATGACCAGCCTATAGCAGACAGGACGGTGACTCTCGCCATCGAGGGCGGCACCTATAGCAGCGATGTGTCAAAGTATTGTTCTCCAGGATATACCGCTACGCCCACCGCTGACGGCACTTACCGTGTCGAGTATTTTGGCAATGTCGTACTGGTGGTCTATGATGACAAGTCCAAGGAAATAGCAGGGGCTGGCCAAAGCATAGCTATAGATATGGATGAGGTCAACAAGATATGGGTGCCCGAGGCTGGTGTGAAGGGCGTGAACACTACGCTGACCAAGAACTATACCAACACTGGCTGGAACGCATTCTTCGTGCCTTTCGACTTTACGTTGACCGACGAGATGCTGAATCATTTCGAGTTTGCAACGCTCTACGCCATCGCGTTGGAAAATGGCAACGGCAGTTCTGTTATCTCATACATCAAGAAGAAGGCTGGCGACAAGATAAAGGCTTTCTTCCCCTGTCTGATCAAGGCCAAGGCTACGGGCGAGCAGACGCTCAACGTAGGTGTGGTTGACTATAAGAGCAATGTGACTCCAACGGACCGCAGTTCTACCACAGAGCTCTATACCTTCCATCCCGTGATGGAGAATACCTACATTGCAGCCAAGCATGGATATTATCTCAAATCTGAGCAGAACAGCTTTGTTTATAATATTCACCCCGAAGCTTATATCCAGCCGCTCAGATACTATATGACCATCCAGGACAGAGGTGACATGAGTTATATCGTGCCTGCCAACGGTGGCGCCAGCAAAGCCAAGATCTGCGTGATCGGTGAGAACGAGCCTACTGGCATCACGGATCTTGTAGATGAGGCAGCCAGCGCATCGGGCAAGATCTACAACCTGCAGGGTGTAGTGGTAGGCAACACTACCGAGGGTCTGCCCAAGGGCGTGTATATCAAGAATGGACGTAAGATAATCGTAAAATAACAAAGTAATATGAAAGAGAAAAGAGAAAATTATGTAAAGCCCCTATCGTATGTCATCGAATCGGAGCAGCCGCTGATGAGTGGCGGCTCGATAGGTATCTCAAAAGAACCTGAGAATACGGGCGGCCCTATGGGCGTTCGCCGCTATGAGGACTATGAGGAAGAGGAAGAGGACGTCTGGAGCAAGTAAGAAAGAAGTCTTGTGTAAAATAGGGATTGTCGTTCAATCCTAACAATTCAATATCTATAGACGAGGGTATGCCTTCCGAGGTTGCCCTCGTCTTTTTTTTGGGGGGAGGTATTGTCTTATGCAAAGACACAAAAAATATAACGCACAACTTTTGGTCATATCGAAAAAGCTCCGTACCTTTGCGCTCAGAAACAACTCTAACTTGGATTCGATAGAATACCAGGTCATGAAAAGCAAAACAAATAAAAAAAACATCATGAAAAAAGACGAGTTTGTGGACCTCATGCGCCAGCAAGGCTGGACAGCAGAGGAAGTGAAGGAGATGGTCGAGGTGCCTATGTGCGGCTGCGTGCGTGCGGGCGTTCCCGACGAGTACGGCGACAACCCCCACGAGACGGGATCGATCCCGATGGAGTACGTATCGGGCAAATGCTGGCTGGTCGTCGTCCAGGGCGACAGCATGCGCGACTACGACCTCCACGAGGGCGACCGCCTGCTGGTGAGGACGCAGGACGTGGCGCGCTCGGGCGAGATCGTCGTGGCCCACTACGACGGCGGCCCTACCGTCAAGACCTACTTCGAGGACGAGGACGGGTCGAAGTGGCTCACGCCGGGCAACGACAAATACCAGGCCATGCGCATCGACGAGGCGCACGAGTGTCGCATCTTTGGCGTGGTGCAGACGATCATCCACGAGCACCCGCTGGGCGACCCTGCCGACTGCGTCAGGTATGTGAGAAAGGCCAAGGAGGACGAGGGGGCGCAGTTCTCGCAGCAGACCATCGCCCGTGCGCTGAAGGAGACGCTGGAGTATATCCAGTGTAAGCGCCATTGGTTTGCCGTCTTTGCCGTGCTGCGCGACCTGCGGGTCGTCGGCGGCCTCGGCGAGTTTATCGACCTTCTGTCCGAGATCATGGGCGAGGAGGCTCACGATCTCGACGTCAAGGACCTGGCGAAACTCAACGTGTTGAGCTTCAGAAAGCCCGTCTGCCTATGGGACGAGAACGACTCTCCTGCTGGCAATGGACGCTTTCAGGCGTATCGGGAGATAGCCCATCGCTTCCGCAAGAAGCTATCTGTGTAGGAAAAGGGAGGGGCTAAAACTTTCCCCAAACTTTCTCTAACTTTCCCCAAACTTTCTCCAAAGGGCCCAAAAAGGGGTGAAAAAGTGGACTTCTTTCCCCAAAACTTTCTCTAACTTTCCCCCGACCCTCAGAAATTCGTCGGGCACGAAAGATTCCCATACCTTTGCACCGTCAGTTGAGACCAACGAGGCCCACTGACGGTGCTGGTCTTTTATAGCCCTCATTGCGCCGTCTCGCCTCTTGCGCCGCCAGCTGGCAAAGTAACAGTTCAAGAACAAAAGGGTCGCGAAAAGGCGCGACGTAAAACGAGCGTTATGAGTATGTATTTCAGTTTCACGGTTTGGAGGTTTTTGTTTAGCCTCAGCATGAATTGTAGTAAAAAGGAAAAGTAAGCGCACGATGGAAGGAAAGATTATGCGTGTGGTGCAGCAGGGCGAGGCCTTCGCTGTGCAGAGTCAGAAGAGCGAGACGGGACAGGTGAAGAAGTGCAACATCCTGCTGCAGGAGCTCGGCGGGAAGTATGCCGACCAGTATGCCTGCACGATGCTGGGCAACGCGGCCACCTGCCGCTTCTCCCGGGACGAACTGGTGGCCGTCAGCCTCCGCTTCACGGTCAACGAGTATGAGGGCCGCTGCTATCAGGACATCCTCGTGGCGGACATCCATCGCTTGAATCGGTGATTTCTTTAAACATGAATCGGAGATTTATTTTTAACATTAATCATCGTTAATCGAGACATTAATCATCATTAATAGGATTGGCCCAAGGGCCAATTTTGAGAACAGGAAAAAGTAAAAAATACCCGAAATATACGGTTGAAACGGGCTGAAAGCCCAAAAGCTCACAGCCCAGGGCATCGCCCTGGGTATAATAGCAAGCAACAAGACGCCCTGCAAGGGCAAAAGAATTGTTTATAGCAGGGATCTTTAATGCTTTTGCCCTTTCAGGGCGACAGTTTGGCGTCCATAATCACCCAGGGCGTCGCCCTGGGCTAGGAGCTTCTGCCCTTTCAGGGCGTATTGGGTAATTTCAACCGCACAGGTCGTGATTATTTCAACATGAATCGTCATTAATCGGAACATTAATCATCGTTAATCGAGACATTAATCATCGTTCATCGAAACATTAATCGGTCATTAATAGGATTGGCCCAAGGGTCAATTTTGAGAACAGGAAAGTAAAAATAGTAAAGATCTGAGTTGAGTACGAGGAGGATATTCCATGGTAAAGCGCGCAACAATCCACGTCTCTTCTCGCAGAAACTCAGTAACAATGAACAAGAACAATCAAGTCAACAATCAGGTTGAGAATCAGAACCATGGCGACCATTGCCAGCATGTACAGATCGGCGGACAGGCTTACTACGACGACCGCAAGTATTTTCTTTTTTCGCCCGACGCGCCCGTGCCTCAGGCCGTGGAGAGTTTTCGGAAGGCGGGCGTGGGCCAGCAGATGTCTGACGGGACGTTCGACTTCGTCGTGCGGCCCAAGGTGAAGAGCCGCAGCGTGCTCATTCGCAAGCTCGCCCACGGGCGCATCAGCAGGACGCAGGACGACGCCGTGCAACTGACCTTGAAGTTCTTCCGCACGGAGAACGTGATCATCGCCCAGGCCATCATGGACGAGGCGCAGGACGCCATCGACGCCCTGTTCAATGAGCAACTGACGAAATAACAAAGAAAGGAGGAAGAAACAATCATGAGCGTACATGTAATATTTTATCAGCAGGGCCACAAGATGATGGAGGCCGTGGCGACGGAGGAGGCTTACCGCCGCTATCGCGACAGCCAGGCGCAGCAGCGCTGGGTGGAAACGATTCGCCATCCGAAGCCCGAGACCGACGTCTCGGCAGCGAAGCGCAAGCTGGTGCAGTTCAACTACTCCTGCTTGCCCACGGAGGACGGTTGCCTCAAAGGGGCGAAGCGGCTGAGCAAGTCGGTCGGCATGGACATCGACCACCTGAGCGCCGACGAGGTGAATCTGGTCGCCGCCACGGCCATTGAGAAGAAGGACGAACTGGGCCTGCTCATGCTGGAGCGCAGCGCCCGCGGAGGCGGCCTCCACGTCGTCTTCCGCCGCCATCCCGAGATGGACCAGGAGGCCAACCTGCGCTGGGCCTCCGACCTGCTCGGCGTGGAGTATGACGCTGGCGCGAAGGACATCACCCGCGTATTTTTCGCCACCACGTCCGAGGATTTGCTCTACCTTCACGAGGACATCTTCGACAACGCGGAGTGTGAATCGTTCGCGGGTTCAGAGGCTACTTTCACGGGCTCAAAGACTACTTTCACGAACGGGGAGGCTACCTTCACGGGTTCTGAGACTACTTCCGCGAACAAAGAGGCTGCCTCCACAGCCTCGGAGGCTACTTCCGAGACGGAGGCAGACCAGGCCCAGCCAGCGGTTGCCACGGCCCCAGAGACCACAGCAGCCTCCCGCCCAGCAAACCATCCGCTGGAGGCGGGCGAGGACGCCAAGGAGCAGAAAGACGAGAAGGGCGAGAAGACGGCCTCAGAGGAGAAGCCTTTGTGCTACAAGGGCATTCCCTACGACCGCATCATCGAGAAGTGGTGGGCCTTCTACAACGAGGGCGAGCACCCCATACGCTCCAACCGCAACACGCTCACCTTCGAGCTGGCCGTCAACCTGCGCCACATCTGCGACTCCGACCCGCTGCTGCTGGACCGCATCATCCCCTGCTACGACGGATTTCCCGAGGCGGAGAAAATGGCCTGCATCCGGTCGGCCCTGGGCGAGAAGATGACGCAGATGCCACGGCGGCTGAAGGACGTGCTGACGGCCGTGCGCCAGGACATGAGGGCCGAGCCCAGGGAGGAGGACGACGAGGAGACCATCACGCAGGACGACCTCCAATACTACGACGCGCTGCCCAAGATGCCGCAGGGCGTGAGGGAGAGCATCAGCGCCGTGGGCCCGCATCTCGCCATGCCCGCCATCTTCGCCATCACGCCGGCCATCGGCATGCTCGCCACGGGCGTGCGCGTATTGATCCACGGCAAGCCCTCGCAGCTCAACCTCATCAGCTACATCGCCGGCGACTTCGCCTCGGGCAAGGGCAGCATCGACCCCATCGTGGCGGCCTGGCTCGCGGAGGTGAAAATGGTGGACAAGGGCTACTTGGAGGCGGAGGAGGAATGGCGCGCACGCAAGCGGGCGGCCAAGAACAAGAAGGAGCAGCCCGAGGACCCGAAGTATCCCGTGCGCTGCCTGACGCTCAACACCACCGTGGCCAACCTGGCCGACCGTCTGGCCAACACCCAGGGCAAGCACGCCTTCTCCTTCACGCCCGAGGCAGACACCGTGGCGCAGAAATGGCGCACGGCGATGAGCGACTTCTCCGTCATGCTGCGACAGGCCTACGACGGCACGCCCTACGACCGCGAGGCAAAGGCGGCAGAGGCCGTCAACGTGCATATCGACAAACTGCTGTGGAACGTCGTGATGTGTGGCACGCCCGACGCGCTCTACCGCGTCATCACCAACTACACGGACGGATTTCAGAGCCGTGTGGCCCTGGCACGCACGCCCGACAACACCTTCTCGCCGCTCTCGGAGAGCCTCTTCTTGCTCACCGAGCACCAACAAATGAAGATCCAGCAGGTGGCCCATCTGTTGCCCCTGATGAGTGGCGACGTTGACCTGCCCAAACTGGAAAAGAAGGGCCGCGACTGGCTGGAGCGCATCCGCATCGAGACGCTCAAAAGCTACGACAAGACCAAGGCGCGCCAGCGCTTCCGCACCTGCCCCACGGCCATGCGCATGATGACCTGCCTGATGCTCTGTCGTGTGGCGGAGCAGATGATCCAAAGCTACGGAGAGCAGGGAGCGGAGACGCGGCTGAAGGCCGAGCCCGACCTGTGGAAGACCATGCTGCAGCGCCAGCAGACGCCGCAGATGCTCGCCGCCTTCGACGTGCTGGCCGACTACATGATCGACAACGCCATGCTCTTCTTTCGCGAGCGCATCGAGACGGCATTTCGATCGGGCTCCTATGTCTCGTCGGGAAAGACACGCTCCCGCAAGAGCAAGAACGACTCCATCTATGAGGAACTGGCCGACAGATTTACCACCGAGGAGGCCTATGGAGTCTCCGTCGGCATCAGGGGCGGCGATATCTCGAATGGCAGCGTGCGCACCATGCTCAGCCGATGGGAGCAGCAAGGAATGGTCGAGAGGATCGAAAGAGGGGTTTACAAGAAATCTCACTATGGGGACGTGTAGTCACCCATCACCAGCAATCGCCACCCCATCGTTACATTGTTACAATGTTACATTGTTACATGTTACATGTTACGTTAAGGAGATTCCCACTTCGCACTACTGCTGCCTCGGGCTCTGCCAATCATCAGAACGATCATCAAAACAACGGTCATCAAAACATCAAAACAACGATCATCAAAAACATCAAAACAAACGATCATCAAAACATCAAAACAAACGATCATCAAAACATCAAACGACGATCATCAAAACGATCATCAAAAACAAAATATCAAAAAAGGAGAACAAAACCATGTCACTTATACTGTCAGAACACTTCCGACTCGCGGAGTTTACCACCTCCCTCGTCGCCATCACGCGGCGCATAGACAACACGCCGCCCCTCCCGGCCATCTGCAACCTCCAGCAGCTCTGCCTCCACGTCCTGGAGCCGCTGCGGGCCCATCTCGGCCACGCCGTCCGCATCAACAGCGGCTACCGCTCGGCGAAGCTCAACGCCGCCGTCGGGGGCGTGAAAGCCTCGGACCACACGCGCGGCTGCGCCGCCGACATCTTTGTCCCCGACGTCAAGACGGGCCGCCAGTGGTTTGCCTGGATGATGGACAACCTCCCGTTTGACCAGCTCATCTGGGAGACCGCCTCCGCGGGCAAGGCCCAGTGGATACACGTCGGCTACCGAGGCGCAGGGCGCAACCGCCAGCAGGTGATCGGCCACCTCGTGAAGCGATAACCAAGTGGTGGTTCGTCCGAGATTTCGAACGACACACGAAGTGGTGTAAGCATCAACTCGCCATGAGCAGAACTTGAGCAAGCTCAGTTCTGCTCATGGCTTACCCAAAGATTTGTGTCATGTTGTTGCCTCCTGACTTCGTCACTATAAAAGCCGCTATTTTAGAATTGTCTAATAAATAGGACTTTATAACATAGCTTTGTATGGCCGATATTCTCTTTATCGAAGCATTTTGGCCTGCCTTATTCAACGATAAAGTTGAATTTATTGGCTTTTTCTTGCCATATTCAGACAAAAGCATTAACTTTGCACGCAAAACAACAGGAGATTATGGCTACAAAGGAAGAAGTAGAGTTGTTTCTCTCCAAGTTCATTCAAAAGGTAAAGGTATTCGGCATTGTCTTTCGTGACGACAGGGGCAAGAATATGCAGACTCTTTTGGAACTGGAGATAACGCCTAAATACCGGGAAGATGTCATCATGAACCTTGACTCCGAAGATTACGTGGAAGGACCGATAGAGGACACCTTAAACAAAAAAGGAGAAATGTGGGTATTCGGAAAAGAGGTTAGCGGACGTGACATATATATAAAGATTTCAATGGGCATCAGTAATTCAAGTGCCATTTGCATCTCTTTCCACATAGCAGAATATCGTATCACATATAAATTCAAGTAAGTCATGAAAAGTCCATTTACAGGAGGCGAAGCAGTCCTTGTCACAGAGACTCGAAAGGCTGTTTTCAGAAAAGAGGAATACGAGTACACCCACCTGTGTTATCAATATGTCGATACGCAGGAAACATTCACGACCACGCAGGTGGATACGTTCAATACTTCGCAGATATACAATAGTTATCGTACTGCCCATGGCATTCCTTATCCCGACGAGATAAAGGAAATACGCAGCCGCTATATGTTGTCGGCATTGAAGATGTCAAGGATTTTGGGTTTTGGCGATAACCAGTACCGTTTGTACGAGAATGGAGAAATTCCCAATGTGGCCAACGGACGAGTATTGAAAGCCATCCAGTCTCCAAAGACATTTGAGACATTTGTGGATGCGGCCAAAAACGTATTGTCTGACGATGAATACATGAAGATAAAAACACGTTTGGAAGAGTGCGAAGACCGGTCTTCCATGGACGGTTTGATACACAAGCTCGTTTTCGGCGACAATATACGCAGCCGATATAATGGCTATGCCATGTTATCCATAAGCAAGTTGAAGAACGTCCTTTTGTTCTTCATTGAAAAATTCAACGGCGTGTTTGTCACCCAAATGAACAAAATCTTGTTTTATACGGATTTCCTGTCTTATCGGGAAAACGGACAAGCCATGACGGGTTTGTCATTCAAAGCCATCCAATACGGTCCGGTGCCCAACAGATGGGACAGGGTGTATAGTCTGATAGATGACATCAACCTGATTGAAGTGGAGGGTAAGAACGGGAATGTGGGCAACAAACTTGTGTCGGATATGCCATGCGACATTTCAAGTTTCTCCAACGAACAGTTGTCAATACTTGAAACGGTTTATGATACGTTCAAGAATGACAATTCTGTATCCATATCAAACAAGAGCCATGAGGAACCGGCATGGATAGACAATCAAGGAACTCACTCATTCATCGATTTCAAATATGCGTTTTCATTGAAAGCGATTTGAACGAACAAGTGAATTTAAAATGAGGCGGTCGTCGGTCAGTATTCCGACGACCGCCTTGTTTCATATCCTGATTGCATCAACAAGAGGAGTGTACGCAAAGTACACTACAATCGCTCGTTGTCATACGTTGTACTCGTTGCTTTAGTTGTTTTCCTGTCTTTGCAGAGCAAGCGCGTGTGTTTGGGGCACACGCCACCATTGTTACATGTTACATGTTACATGTTACGTTAAGGCCTCTCCCACTTCTGCCTCCGCCTCGGGAGCAATGGCCTGGCGCGCCAGCTCCCATATCACCATGCCCGCCGTGACGCTGACGTTGAGGGAGTGCTTCGTGCCAAACTGCGGTATTTCGAGGCAACCGTCGCACGCATCGACCACCTCCTGGTGGACGCCCTTCACCTCGTTGCCAAAGACCACGGCCGTGGGGACGGTCTGCCGCGGCAGGTTTTGGAGTTTCGTGGAGCCCTCGGCCTGCTCTACGGCATAGACCCGGAAGCCCCGCTGCTGCAGCGAGCGCACGGCCTCCAGGGCAGTGGCGCAATGGCGCCACGCCACACTGTCCTCGGCTCCAAGGGCCGTCTTGTGGATCTCGGTGTGGGGCGGCGTGCCCGTGATGCCACAGAGCCACAGCTCCTCGATACGGAAAGCATCGCAGGTGCGAAAGACGCTGCCCACGTTGTACATCGACCGCACGTCGTCGAGAACGACGACCAACGGCAACTTCTCGGCCTCGCGAAACTCCTCGATCGTGAGGCGGTGCATCTCGGGAGTGGTGAGTTTGCGCATCAGCCCATCTCCTCCTTGGCTTTGTAGGCGATGGCGTAGCTCTTGATCTGCTTCACCATCGAGAGAAGACCGTTGGAGCGCGTCGGCGAGAGGTGCTGGCGCAGACCGATCTTCTCGATGAAATAGAGGTCGGCGTCGAGGATCTCCTGCGGCGTGTGGCCGCTGATCACGCGGATGAGCAGCGCGATGATGCCCTTGGTGATGAGCGCGTCGCTATCGGCGGTGAAGACGAGGCGGCCATCGGCGTAGTCGCATTGCAACCACACACGGCTCTGACAACCCTCGATGAGGTTTTGCTCGTTCTTGTGCTTCTCGTCCAGCGGCTCGAGGTCGTTGCCCAGGTCGATTAGCATCTGATACTTGTCCATCCAGTCGGTAAACTCGTTGAACTCCTCGATGACCTCGTCTTGCAATTCGTTGATCGTATTCATTGACTTACGTTTGCTATATAGTTCTATATATACTATTCCTAAATTATGCTATAACAAAAAAGAACGACAGTCTCCGCTATTCCACCACACGCTGGTCTATACGAAACAGCTTGTCGTTGGGCCGCACCTTGCCCGGCACGGAGAAGGCCACACGCGTGCCCTGCTCGGCCTCGGTGATGGGCTCGCCATGGTCGCCATGGAGCTCTTTCACCTCCACATACATCGCGCCCGTGGTGTTGCCCGTGATGAGGAGCTTGTCGCCCACCTTGAAGGTGGAAGCCTCCACGGCGGCCTCGGCCACGCCGATACGCGAGAAATAGTTGGTCAGCTTGCCCACCAAGACCTTCTGCTCCGTGGCCATGGAACCATAGTGCTTGTTCCACTCGCCCATCTTGCGTCCCTGGTAGTAGCCGTCCCAGAAGCCACGGTTGAAGACGGCCGCCAGGCGCTCGTCCCAGGCGTCCTTCTTCTCCTCGGTGTAGGTGCCGTCGAGCACGCTCTGTATCGCCTCCTTGTAGCAGCGCACCACGTTGAGCACATACTCCGCTCCGCGGGCGCGGCCCTCGATCTTGAAGACGCGCACGCCCGCCTTCATCATCTTGTCGATGAAGCGGATGGTCTTGAGGTCCTTCGGGCTCATCAGATACTCATGGTCGGCCTCGATGGCGTTGCCCGTCTCGCGGTCGGTGAGCAGGTAGGAGCGGCGGCAAATCTGCACACACTCGCCGCGGTTGGCGCTGCGGTCCTGGGCCATCAGGCTCATGTAGCACTTGCCCGAGACGGCCATGCAGAGCGCGCCATGGCAGAACATCTCGATGCGGACGGGCTGGCCCGCAGGACCGAGGATGGGCTCGGGACCATGGATGGCCTCGTAGATGTGGCTGACCTGGTCCATGTTGAGCTCGCGCGCCAATACGGCGACATCGGCAAACTGGGCGTAGAAGCGCAGGGCCTCGACGTTGGAGATGTTGAGCTGGGTGGAGAGGTGGACCTCCAGGCCGATCTGCCGGCAGTAGCTCATCACGGCCACGTCGGAGGCAATGATGGCCGAGACGCCCGCCTCGCGCGCCGCATCGAGTATCTCGCGCATCGTGGCGAGGTCGTTGTCGTAGATGATCGTGTTGACGGTGAGGTAGGTCTTGATCCCGTGCTCGGTGCAGATGGCGACGATCTGCCGCAGGTCGCCAATGTCGAAGTGATTGGCCGAATGGGACCGCATGTTGAGCCGGCCCACGCCGAAATAGACGGAGTCGGCACCCGCCTCGATGGCCGCGGCGAGCGACTCGTAGCTTCCCACGGGGGCCATGATCTCGTATTGTTTGCTGTCTTGGTAGTTCATGTTCTGTCTGTGTCGGGGGAAACCCCTTTTTCTGTTTTGTCGGAAAAATCTTTTCTGTCTGTGTCAGAGACTTTCTGTTGTGTCAGAGACTTTCTGTTTGTGTCAGAGAAAACTTCGACCTGTACGGTTGAAATAACCCAATACGCCCTGAAAGGGCAGAAGTTCCTAGCCCAGGGCGACGCCCTGGGTAATTATGAACGCCAACCTGTCGCCCTGAAAGGGCAAAAGCTTTAAAGAAGTAGGCCATAAACAATTCTTTTGCCCTTACAGGGCGTCTTGTTGATTGCTATTATACCCAGGGCGATGCCCTGGGCTAGGGTCTGTTGGGCTTTCAGCCCGTTTCAACCGTACAGTTCGAAAAACTCTCTGTCTGTGTCGGGAAAATCTTTTCTGTCTGTGTCGAGAAAATCTTTTCTATCTGTGTCGGGGAAATCTTTTCTGTCTGTGTCGAGATAATCTTTTCTGTCTGTGTCAGAGAAACTTTTCTGTCGGTGTCAGAGAAAAAACCTTGGCCCGGGGGCCGAAGGCCACTCTATTTTTTTGTTCGCAAGATGATTTGGAAAAGACTCGGGACGAGGATCGAGAGCGAGCAGAGCAGGCCCACGACCATCAGGCGCTCCGAACCGTGGAAGAAGTCGATGAGCTGGCCGTCGGCTATACCGGGCAGGAGCTTGAACATCAGGTAGGCCACCGTGTTGTTGACCCAGTGGACGATGATGCCCGGCATCATGCTGCCCGTGCGGTAGTAGAGCCAACCGAGCAGGAGACCCATGATGAAACCGTGGAAGCCCTGCGCCCAGTTCATGTGGACCACGCCGAAGAGCAGGGCCGAAAAGGCGATGGCCAACCAGGGGGCCCAGGCGTGGCCCGCACGCTCCCCGGAGGCGCTGGATCCCGTAGGCGCAACGGAGGCGTTGGATCTCGTAGGCGCAACGGAGGCGCTCGACGCCGTGGGGGCAACGTAGCGTCCGCTCTCCCATCCCCGCACGCGCATCATCGAGAGCAACGTGCGCAGGAGGCCGCCGCGAAACACAAACTCCTCGGCCACGGGCGCCAGGATGCCCAGGGCCACATAGCCCCAGGGCTCGTGCATGACGCTCTCGAAGAGGGCCTGGTGGGAGTCGGCCATCTGTATCTGCAGTTGCTCATAGACCCACTCGAAGGGCAGGATCGTGCCCAGCGTGAGCAGGCCGCACCACACGAGCGTGGCCCAGGGGCGGGAGCGGAGGTAGGTGCGGTCGAGGGGAGTCCACCGCAGGCGCGGATAGACCATGATCGTGAGCAGGCTGGAGAGCACCGACGTGGCGGCGACAAACTGCCCCTGCTGACCGCTGGCCACCTGCTGCGCCAACTGGGCGGCATCGACGTGGTTCAGATACACATAGACGAGGGTGACAAGTCCGTTGACCACCATCTGAATGACGAGAAAGACGATGAAGATCAATAGGAGGTCCACCGCCATTCTTCCTGGCTTTCTATTCTCTTTCATCTGTTGTTCTATTTTTTTTCTTTATTTTTTTCTTAAACGATTATGATAAATAACTACAAGCGATTATGATAAACAACCACTGCAAGCGATTATGATAAACAACACGCTTCGAGGATCGTCTGCTTGTCGCGGGCCAGTTGGGCGGCCAGCTCCTCGGGCGAGGCAAACTTGCGCTCCTCGCGGACGCGGCGAAGAAACGCCACCTCGACCTCCTGTCCATAGAGGTCGCCCGCAAAGTCGAAGATATGGACCTCCAGCGAGACCTTCTCGCCGCCAAAGGTGGGGCGCGTGCCGATGTTCATCATGCCCAGTCGCCACGTCGCCTCGTCGCCTACCTTGACCCTCACGGCATAGACGCCCGAGGCAGGCACGAGACGGCGCGGGTCGGCGAGCTGGATGTTGGCCGTGGGGAAACCGAGCTTGCGGCCCTCCTGGAATCCGGCCACCACGCGGCCGCCCATCCTATAGGGATAGCCCAGGCAGCGCGAGGCCGCCTCCATCTCGCCCGCTGCCACATGGCGCCGACAGACGGTGGAACTGACGTTGACGCCCTCCAATTCGAAGACGGGGTTTTGCACCACCTCCATCCCCATCTCGCGACCATAGGCCACATAGTCGGTGAAGCCCTCGGCGCGGTTGTGGCCGAAGCGGTGGTCGTAGCCGATGAAGAGTTTAGCCACGTGGAGCTTCTGCAGCAGCAGGTCGTGCATGAAATCATGCGCCGAAAACTGCGACAAGGCCGCGTCAAAATGGAGCACGGCCACCACGTCCACACCCGTACGCTCCAGGAGATAGAGTTTCTCCTGCAGCGGGGTGAGCAGGCGGGGCTGGTAGTCGGCATGGAGCACCTCGCGCGGATGCTGGTCGAAGGTGATGATCATCGACTGGCGGCCCTCCTCCCGCGCGGTCTCAACCACATGGGAGATGAGAAACTGATGCCCACGGTGTACGCCGTCGAAGAAGCCGATGGTGGCCACGCTCGCGGCCAGGTCGGCTGGGCAGTCTTTTTGAAGATAGATGGTTCTCAATGCTTCGCTTTTTTGTTTTACCTACTATGAAGGTGCAAAGGTACGATGTTTTCTCTCCATTTCCGACAATGGAGCGTTAAGTTATCCTTATTTTCTCCGACAATCGCCCGACAATCGTCCAACAATCGCCCGACAAGGTCGCCCGCGAGGCGGAAAAAGGGGCGGAAAAGGGGGCATCCGATATTTGGAGCGACAGGGCACTTGCGTTTCCAATACGGCCTGCTGAAATGGGAAAACAACTTGAACAACTTTTACAACTTTGAACAACGCTTCGCGGGGACATCGCCTCTTCGAGGCCCATGCAGATCAAGGCTTGCTTGTTGCGAAACAACAAAATACAACGCTTCGCCTTGGCCACATTTCCAGTTGATTTCTCCTGGCGTTATGTCCCCGCGAAGGTTCCATTCATGGAACCCTTGTTGTATTTTGTTGTTTCCCCTGCAGCAGGATTGCAACACGCGAAGCGTGAAAAGTTGTAACTTGTTGTAAATGTTGTATTTGTTGTTTTTCCCTACTCAGCAGGATTTGTCCCCGCGAAGGTTCCATTCATGGAACCCGTGTTGTATTTTGTTGTTTACCTTTGCAGCAGGATTGCAACACGCGAAGCGTGAAAAGTTGTAACTTGTTGTAAATATTGTATTTGTTGTTTTCCCCTACTCAGCAGGAATTTTTGCTTGAAAAGCGTTGTTTTCAATGATTTTTATATTACTCAACTCCGTGCGTCACTCCAAATATCGGATAACCAAAGGAAAAGGAAAGCGTCAGCCCCAGGACGTGAACTATCCCGGGCTGACGCTATAGAAAAAATGCGGAAAAGGAGGGCCGACTTACTTCCTCACCAGCTCGAGCACCTTGTCGACGGCTGCCGCGAGACCATCGCGGTCCTTGCCGCCGGCCTGGGCATAGTGGGGCTGGCCGCCACCACCACCCTTGATGAGCTTGGCCGCCTCGCGGATGATCTTGCCCGCATTGAGTTCATGGCTGGCCACGAGGTCGTCGGAGAACATCACGCTCAGCAGCGGCTTGTCCTCGTGGACGGAACCGACGACGCAGACCAGGTTGTCGGGAATGGCCTGGCGCACCTTGAAGACCAGGTCCTTGGCTGCGGCGGGATCGAGGGGAACGACGGCCTTGACGACGCGTAGACCATCGACCTCCTCGGCCCTGCGGACCAGCTCCTGGGTCATGCGGTCCACGGCCTGGGCGCGGAACTGCTCGATCTCTTTCTTCATGTGGTCGTGCTCGTCGATATACTTCGTGACGACGGCCTTGAGGTCCTTGGCGTTGTTGAAGAGCGACTTCAGCTCGCGGAGCGTGTCCTCGAGCAGATAGATGGCGTTCTCGCAGACCTCGCCCGTCATGGCCTCGATGCGGCGCACACCAGCAGCCACGCTGCTCTCGCCGACGATCTTGAAGAAGCCGATGCGGCCCGTGGCAGCCACGTGGATACCGCCGCAGAACTCGCAAGAGGGTCCGAAGCGGACCACACGCACGCGGTCGCCATACTTCTCGCCGAAGAGGGCGACGGCGCCCAACTTCTTGGCTTCCTCCATCGGCATGTCGCGATGCTCGTCGAGCTGGATGTCCTGGCGGATAAGGCTGTTGACCAGCTGCTCCACACGGCGCAGCTCCTCGTCAGTGACCTTCTGGAAGTGGGAGAAGTCGAAGCGCAGCGTGTCGGCGCTGACGTAGGATCCCTTCTGCTCCACATGGTCGCCGAGCACCTGCTTCAAGGCGTAGTCCAAGAGATGGGTGGCGGTGTGGTTGCGGGCGGAAGCCTCGCGCAGCGGCACATCGACGCAGGCCGTAAACTCCTCCGTGGGGTCCTGCGGCATACGCTTGAGGATGTGGATGCTTTGGTTGTTCTCGCGCTTCGTGTCGCTCACGACCACGGTCTCGTCGCTGCTGACGAGCTTGCCCTGGTCGCCGACCTGGCCGCCCATCTCGCCATAGAACGGCGTATAGTCGAGCACAACCTCGAAGAAGGTGGACTTCTTCTGCTTCACCTCGCGGTAGCGCAGGATGTGGCAGGGATACTCCGTGTGGTCGTAGCCCACAAACTCCTGCTCGCCCTCGCGCAGCACGACCCAGTCGCCGTTCTCCACCTGGGCCGCATTGCGGGCGCGGGCCTTCTGCTTGGCCATCTCCTCGTCAAACTCCTGCTCGTTGACGGTATAGCCGTTTTCGCGGCAGATCAGCTCCGTCAGGTCGAGGGGGAAGCCATAGGTGTCGAAGAGGCGGAAAGCCTGGGCACCACGCAGTTCCTTCTCGCCGTGGGCCTTGAGCTCGTCCATCTCGCCGTTGAGGAGGTTGATGCCCTTGTCGAGGGTGCGGAGGAAACTGTCCTCCTCCTCCTTGATCACGCGGGCGATGAGCTCGCGCTGGGCTGGCAACTCGGGATAGGCAGCGCCCATCTCCTGGATCAGGACATTGACGAGGCGGTACATAAAGGCCTCTTTCTGACCGAGGAAGGTGTAGGCGTAGCGGACGGAACGGCGCAGGATGCGGCGGATGACGTAGCCAGCCTTGGCGTTGCCCGGCAACTGGCCGTCGGCAATGGAGAAAGCCACGGCGCGCAGATGGTCGGCCACCACACGCATGGCGATATCGACCTTCTCCTGGTCGGTCGCGCCCTCATCCTCGGTGCTGCTGGGCGTGGTGAATCCGTACTTCAGGCCCGAGAGGTTCTCGATCTCCTTGATGATGGGCTGGAAGATGTCGGTATCGTAGTTGGAGTGCTTGCCCTGGAGGATGCGGACGAGGCGCTCGAAGCCCATACCCGTATCAATCACATTCATGCCGAGCTTCTCCAGCGACCCGTCGCTGCGGCGGTTGTACTGCATGAAGACGAGGTTCCAGATCTCGATGACCTGGGGATTGTCCTTGTTGACCAGTTCGCGGCCGGGCGTCAGGGCCTTCAGCTCGTCGGGGCGATTGTCGATATGGATCTCAGAGCAGGGACCGCAGGGACCCGTGTCGCCCATCTCCCAGAAGTTGTCGTGCTTGTTGCCGTTGATGATATGGTCCTCGGGCACGTGCTTCCGCCAGAACTTGGCCGCCTCTTCGTCGCGGGCCAGGCCTTCCTTCTCGTCGCCCTCGAAGACCGTGACGTAGAGGTCCTCGGGGTTGAGGTGGAGAATACCAACGAGATACTCCCAGGCCGCGTCGATGGCGCCCTGCTTGAAGTAGTCGCCAAAAGACCAGTTGCCCAGCATCTCAAACATCGTGTGATGGTAGGTGTCGTGGCCGACCACGTCCAGGTCGTTGTGCTTGCCACTCACGCGAAGACACTTCTGCGAGTCGGCGCGGCGGCGCGGCTCCGGATCCTTCGTGCCAAGTATGATGTCCTTCCACTGATTCATGCCCGCGTTGGTAAACATCAGCGTGGGGTCGTCCTTGATGACCATAGGGGCTGAGGGCACTATGGCGTGACCTTTCGACTCGAAATATTTCTTGAACGAGTCGCGGATTTCATTTGCTGTCATCATCGTCTTATGTTTTTAATTCCTAAAATTCATCCTAAACAGTTGCAAAGGTAATGACTTTTGAGTATTTTTGCAAATCCAAAGGAAACCGATTGAATTAAAGAAGGAAAAAACATGGAACAGATCAATGCAGAGCGCCCCAATAAGCTCTACTACTCCATCAAAGAGGTGGCTCAGATGATGAACGTCGCGGAGAGCCTGCTGCGCTATTGGGAAACGGTTTTCCCCAGTCTGAAACCGAAAACCAACCAAAACCGCGTCAGACAATACACGAAGAAGGACATAGAGCAGGTGCGCCTTATCTACAATTTAGTGAAGGTAAGGGGATTCAAGATCGCCGCAGCCAAGAAGATGCTCCAGCAGAACCGCGACGGATCGGAACGCACGCAGCAGGTGCTGGAAAGCCTCATCAACGTGCGCGACGAACTCAAGGACATCAAGAAGCATCTCGAATCGCTCACCTGATGGTTTCCATACGAATCGCCCGCCTCGCCCGCTCTATGAAGATGCTCCATGCTACGAAGGTGCTCCATGCTACGAAGGTGCTCCATTCCACGAAGGCACTCTATTCTACGAAAGCACTCCGTTCTATGAAGGCGATCCGCCCGCTCCCTCGCCTCGCCCTCGTGGGCTTCCTCCTGCTGCCCGTGGGCCTGATTTTGCTGCCCATGGGAGTCGGGGGCGTTGTCCCACCACAGAGCCAGCCAGGCAAGATGGCAGCGCAGACTGGAGCTACTTTTCGCCCTGGCGACATCGTCGGCGAGGAGGTTGTGGCCCGAAGGGGTGTGGGCAGTTTTTTCTCGGTTTCCAAGATCAGCGACTCGGTGTTTGAAAGGATGCGGGGGCGGTCCTACAAGGAGGGTTGCCGTGTGGCGAGAGAGGAACTGCGCTACCTGCTCTGCCTCCACAAAGACGCGCAGGGCAGGAGCATCGTCGGCGAGATGGTAGTCAATCGGGCCATTGCCAACGACGTCCTGGAGATCCTGCGCAAGCTCTACGACGCCCACTACCCCATCGAGCGGATGCGCCTCATCGACGACTACGGCGCAGACGACGAGCGATCGATGGCGGCCAACAACTCCTCGGCGTTCAACTACCGCATCACGACGGGGAGCCCCAAACTCTCGGCCCACGCCCGAGGACTGGCCGTGGACATCAACCCGCTCTACAACCCGTGTCGGCGGACGGTAGGCGGCAAGGTAGTGGTGGAGCCGCGCCAAGGGCGGAAATACCTGCAGCGCGAAGCCAAATTCCCCTACAAGATCGTCAAGGGAGACCTCTGCTATCGCCTCTTCACCGCCCGCGGATTTGTGTGGGGCGGCAACTGGCGGACCGTGAAGGACTACCAGCATTTCGAAATCAGGAAATAACTCCATATCCCCGCGAAGCGTTGTATTTTTTGTAAATGTTGTATTGGTCGTTTTCCCTACTCAGCAGGATATTCGGTTCTGCACATCTCCACGCGAAGCTGTTGTATCTTGTTGTTTACCATGCAGAAGGCTTGTTTGACGCGTAGCGTCTTGTCCCCGCGAAGCGTTGTATTTTCTTGTAAATGTTGTATTGGTTGTTTTCCCTACTCAGCAGGCATATACCCTTAGGAAGCCCCCTCCAAAAAAAAGAAAAAAAACCGCAGCCTCATAGACAAAGACTGCGGATTTCTCATATTTTCTTACCCTAAGAGGCAGTGATTTAGAACATTTTGAGGCGGTACATGAGGCCGAGCTCAATGCGGTTGGTATTGTAGTCCTGCAGCCCGCACTCCTTGCTATAATCAAACTTGCGACCCGTGTAGGCCAGGAAGACGCGGAAGTCCTCGCCCTTGACGGGGAAATACTCCACGCTGGCCAGGTAGCCATAGCTCTTGCGGAAGTCCTTCATGGCAGCGACATTGTCCACGCTGGCCATTTCGTACATTCCCTTGACCATCAGGTTCCACTGCGGCACAAACTGCCAGTTGAGTTTCGTGACGAACGAATGGTAGTGGACGTCGCTGAAATAGCCTGGGCCTGCATCGGGATGGTCAGCATCCGCCAGCAGCGCTGCTCCCTCGCGGCTTGCAATACGCAGACGGTCGAGGCCCTCGAAGGCGCCCATGTAGTCGAAATACCACTGCACGCGTGGCAGGTTGAGTTTCTGTCCGAGGAAGAGCATCCGGCTATACTTATGCTTGGCCTCGGTCTGAATACCCCAAGACCAGCGCGTCTGGAGCTTGTCGCCAAAGAAATTGCCGTTCCAGCCGAAGATATAGGTCAGCGGATGGTTGGAAGCCTCCAGGATGCGCTTCGTTCCGTCGGCCTCCAAGGAGTAGGCTCCTTCACCATACTCCTCGGCAAACTTGTTGCTATAAGCGTCGGTGATGCTGAGGGTGAGTTCCTGGCTGGCCACGGGACGATAGGAAACGTTCACACCCGCCTTGAAGATGTCGATATTGTTGCCCATATCGCTAAACTGATAGATATACATGGGGTTCTCGTCATACTCGAATCCTCCCCAGTACTGACACACCTTACCCGCATGGACGCCCAGTTTCTCGTTAAACTGGTAGCCCACCCAGAGCACGTCCGTAGCAGCAGCGAAATTGTCCTCCGACTGCGCATTGTTGCCACTGTTCAGACGATGGCGGAAGCGGTAGGAGATCTTGTCCGTCAGATGGCCCATAAACTCCAGGCGCGCCTGGCGGTTCTTAAAGGCCGAACCCCACTCCGTGCCGTTGTCCGTCTCCTGAAAACTGGCCGCGTAGTTGATGTAAACGTTGAAGGCGTCGTTTTTCTTCTCCAACTTCAACACGCGCTCAGCCAGGCTGGTGCATCCCTCATGGTCGCCGCCCATACCTGTGTTGTTGCCCTGTGCGCTTGCTCCCAAGGTGAGGGTCAGCGCGGCGGCTGTTACAAAGATTTTCTTCATGTCGATATGATTGTATTGATATTATTCTATCTGTTTTTTCTCTCTTATTTTTGTTGTCCGTATGGTCGCCCTTTATGGTCGTGCTCTTGCCACATATCGCGCCAACTTTCCGTCTGCAGGCAGAGGGCTCAGAGGAAAAGCGTGATGAGATAGCTCACGCCGATAGCCACAAACGTGGTGACGAAGCCTGGCAGTTGGAACGAATGGTTGATGACCCAGCGTCCCACGCGCGTGGTCCCCGTGCGGTCGAAGTTGATGGCAGCTACCTCCGTAGGATAGTTGGGGAGGAAGAAATAGCCATTGACGGCGGGAAACATGGCCACCAGAAGCAGCGGACTGATGCCCAGGGCAAGGCCCAAGGGATAGAGGGTGGTGACGGTGGCAGCCTGGGAGAAGAGCATGACGCTCATCACAAACAAGGCCACGGCAAACGTGAACGGTGCTTCGGCTACCATCCCGGACAAAGACTGGTTGATGGCCTCGGCGTTGCCCGTATAGAAAGTGCTGCCCATCCATGCGATTCCGAAAATGGCAATGACGGCATTGATGCCTGCGGCAAACACACTGCCCTTCGTCACGTCGCCCACCTTGACCTTGCCCACCAGCATGATGAGGATCACGTCGGCCATCATGATCATCTCGATGGTCTCGGACATCGTGACTCCCTCGGGGCGCAACTGCGGTTGGAAACCGAACAACACGACCAAGGCCACACCGAAGAGGAAAACCCAGACGGAGTATTTGGCCTCGGGGCGCGCCATCGTCTCGGCTTGTCGCAAGCTCTCCGTATCCTTCTCAGGACAGATCAACCCCTCTCTGACGCGGCGCTGATACTCCGGATCGTCCTCCAACGCCTTGCCGACACGGTTTTGGATGAAGGCGGCCACAAGGATGGCCACCAGCGAGGCGGGTACACAGACCATAAGGATCGTACCCAGCTCCACTCCCGCGCCGCCCAAGAGGTCCTGGGAGATGATAGCTGCCGTGGCTGCAGAGACAGGGGAACCCGTAATGCCCAGCGAGGCCGAAATGACAGCCAAACTCAAAGGACGCTCGGGCCGAATCTTATTGGCCTGGGCTATCTCGCTGATGATGGGCAGCAGCGAATAGCAAGTGTGGGCCGTACCCGCCACCAAGCAAAAAAGCCAGGTGCAGAGCGGACCATAATAGGTGATATGGTGAGGATGCTTGCGCAGGAAGATCGCCGCTTGTCCGACGAGATATTCCAGTCCGCCCGCAGCCTGTAGGGCCGCAGCGGCAGTCACTACGGCAAGGATGATCATCATCACATCAATAGGTGCGCTGCCCGGCTTCAGTCCGAAACCATAGACCAGCACAAAGACGCCGAGCATACCGAAAATACCCAATCCGATTCCTCCCATCCGTGCGCCAATAAAAATCATCGCCAGCACGACTGCGAGCTCAAGAAGAAGTATCGTTGTCGCCATGAGATTCGTTTGGTTGTTGATAATTGATTGGTTCATTCCACCCGCTGCACTACCCTCGTCACAGGCTTCTTGTCCAGGGGTGATTCTCAATTCGCTCTCTTATTCGAATGCAAAGATAATGCAAATCGAAGACAATACAAAAAAAATACAATTCTTTTTTATTGTTGACTCATCCAAAGAAGCTACCTTTGCCGGATAATGTATAATATAAATGTACCCAAGGCGAAGCGTTGTATTTTGTTGTTTCCATACAAGCGACCCTTGGTTTGCATGGGCCTCGAAGAGGCGATGTCCCCGCGAAGCGTTGTTACTTGTTGTAAAAGTTGTTCAAGTTGTTTTTCCAAATCAGCAAGTCGTATAGGAAACAACACAAATAAGCCTATCACTCCATTTTCCAGATGAAGCACAAAAAAGGCCGTGGCAACTTCTGAGCTTTTTCAGAAAACGCCACGACCCTACTATCAGAACAGTTTATTCTGGCCTAATTACGCTTTAGAAGAAATAGGCCACACCAATTTGCCAAGAGTTGTTCTTGCCCTTGGTAGCATACTTGCTTAAGTCAAGAACATTGCCGACGATGCTATTGGCGCGGATGTCACCCGTGCTGCCACAAGCAATGTTGTAGTTGGCCGTGACCTGCAGGTGGTTGAGCACCATGGCGCCAAGACCCACGTTGACGCTGAAGTTGGAAGTCTTCAACTTCCACTCGGCTGCCTCATTCCAGAGGCTCTGCTCCTTGTCGCCCACGTTGAAGCCAAACTGCGGACCTGCGAAGAGGAAGATGCTGGCCGTAGAGCCCAGTCCAATGCCGTAGCGAAGGTTGATGGGGATAGCAATCTGGCGCTGCTTGAGCGTCTGCTCCGTATCGACAACACCCTGCACTCCATCCACGCTGACCTTGGCCTCGCGCTGGTCATAGAGGGCGGAAGCATCAATACCGAGACCGACTACGGGCAGGGTGAACTTCACGGTCGGACCGACGAAGAAGCCAACACGGTTGGAAGCGTCGAGAACCTCCTTGTCGAGCGACATGTTCGTCACGTTGACACCAGCTTTGACACCAAACTGCACCTGAGCACTCGCCGTGGTGGCACTCATCAGGCCAACGGCAACCAATAAAGTAGTAAAAAACTTTTTCATACGGTTTCTGTTTTAAATTGTTAGAAAAATTATAACCATCAGGTCCTTTGGCGTTTACACGCCAAAGGACCCACACACTCTCTCATCAATGGCGCTGGCGGCGCACGGAGACGCGTGCTGCACTGCCCGAGCCACTACCGCCCGAAGGTCTGCGACTGCGCTTGACAGAAGGCTCCTTGTCACCCGAACGGCGCGTGCGGGCACTACGCTTCGGCTTTCTGCCGACCTTCTCCTGTGCGGTCTGTACGCTATCCAGACTGTCGCGCTTCTCCTGATTGCCGAAGATATTCTTCTCGAAGTCCTGGAGCTCCTTCTCGATCTTCTTTTGCTCCGCGCTCATGGCCGAATCGGTAGGACAATACTGCGCGAGCGTGCGTCCAAGCATGTTCGTCGTCTTGTAGATCTTGCCCTCATACATATTGCGCGTAAAATAGTCGTCAACACTCATGACCGCCGCATTGTTGAGATTGGAGATCATCATCGTCTGCTTCGAGAGATAGGGAGCCAGGTCGTCGTACTTCACCCAGAACAAAGGATACTTCGTCTCGCCGTCGCCGAAATCGTCCTCGCGATAGAGTATCGGACAGAGGGCGATGACCTTGCGACGGAACGTGGACGTGCCTTGGTCGTAGTAGGCGCTCTCCTTAAGGTAGTAGCCCTTCACCTCGCCCGAGGGAATGTCGCTATTGTCGAGGTAAATGCCCTTGCCGCGCCGCTCGTAGTAGATCTTGTAGTTGTCGAGAAATTGGATCGGCTTGATACGGGCCGAGTCGGTGAAGAGCTCGTTGCCGTCCAGCCTATACTCGTAGCAGTAGATGTCGCGGTGGAGCATCAGTTTGAAGATGTAGGTGAAGAGGTTCATCTGGCTGCCAATGGGCTCCGTCGGATAATAGAGACCAGCATTGGCGTCGTCCGTCAACTTCACCTCGCGGTAAAGGTCGCGGCGCCACACGACGTCCTCAGGCATCTCCTGTACAGTGGGGAAAGAGATGAGGGCGCGCGTGGTGAGCGCGTTGGCTCCCGTCTGCGTCTGTTGTTTCTGCTGTTCGACTCTTCGCTTGGCGGGCTGGGCTACGACCGAGACCACCGAGAGAGTCATGCAAAGGATGAAGAATATCCGTTTCATCGTATATTTCCTATTCTAAGTATTGTCTATTCTGTTCGAGATCTAATATCATTCGCTACCTCACGATCACCTGCATGGCGTTGCCTCCTCCCAGGCTGCGAGTGGTGCCATCAGGACCGTGGACTACCACATTAGTGATGTAGAAGCGACGGTTGCGGCTCAAGTGGCGGAACTGCTCCTTCTGCTGGGCCGTAAAATGCGATCCGTTGGAGGACAAGGGAACGGCATTGCCCATGTTGTCGAAGAAGACGGTCTGGAAGCTCGTCACCTGGAACGGGATGTCGAGCAGTCCGTCGTCGATGGCAGCATGAATGCCCGAGGCTGCCATCAGGTTGGCCTTGGAGAAACTGCCTCCCTTGAAGCGGTCAGCGCCCATGGCAATGTAGGGAGCTGGATCGGGCAGTTTGCGCACCCTAAACTTATACTCGCCAACCAGTCGGCCCTTGGCAGAGACGCGGAGCGTGACGGGATTGCCGGGCGTGGTGGGTCGTGCGATGAAGTGGCCGCCACCACGGGCCGTCAGCGTACCACCTGTCATCGTCGCCTGCACGTCGCTCTGCGAGGTGTTGGGGATGGAGATGGTGATGGGGTTGTCAAAGCCCGCATAGAGCACGTTCATCAAGTCGGCAGCAATCGTCGCCATTCCGTCGAAGGGCGGTATCTGCTGCATTCCGTCGGGCGAAATGTAGTTTTCTGGCTTCGGACCGCCAATGACCATGTAGTCCTGCTTGAAGTCGCGGCGCAACACATTGCCCATCAAGTCGCGCACGAGCATGTAGCCCTGGATGGTGTGCTTGCCTGGCGCTCCTGCCTTGACCTGGATCGTGTTGCCCTTGATCTTCTGTCCGTTGACATAGACCTCCGGCGACTGGGTGGAGTCAACAGCAGCCAGCATCATACGGGCCGTGATGGTCTCGCCCGGATAGAGGCGCGTCTGATCAGGGACAACGATGGCTTCGAGCTTGTTGACCCGAATGTCCTTGAGTCCCACGTTGGCCACGAGCGTGTGGAGCACCTCGCCTTCCGCGTAGCGTATGTCGCTCTGCAACTTGGAAAGCAGCGTGACGGCGGCCGCCGTAGGCATATCCTCAAACATATACTCCTCCCAGTTTTTGTTGAGCGCCGCTGAGGGCACGGTCGTGGAGAGGTTGCTGCTGATGATCTGCTTCTGCAATGGGTCGTCGATGAGACGGAGTATCCGCTCACGGTAGCTATTGATAGCGTCGAAGAGTTTGCGTCCCTGTCCCGTGCCCGGGCTCAGCATGACGACGCCTGCTGCTTCGAGGTTGTCTTTGTTCTTGATGTGAAGCGGATCGCCCTCCGGTCCGTCGGCCTCACGGACGATGAGCGTCTTCAGCTCTTGGGCGTAGTTGAAGAGCGAGTCGCTCATAGCCCTCACCGTGGTGGCACGCTGAAACCACACGCGCGCCTTGGCAGGATTCTTGCGCATGATCTGCTCCAGCTCGCGATAGATGGCCTCGTTCTCCTTCGTGGAGTTGCCCGTCGTCCGGTTCAAGCTCTCCTCCACAATGGAGAATCCGTTGAGCACCTCGGTGGAGATGTTCAGCGCGAGCATGGCCATGAGGACGACATACATGAGGTTGATCATCTTCTGGCGGGGCGATATCTTGATTTTCTTGATAGCCATATTTTGCGTTGTGATAATGCAGGGGGCGGAGCCGTAAGCCCTGGCTCTCCCCTACTGTATGCTGTAAACTACTCGGCAGCAGGAGCCGTGGGGGCTGCTGCGCCAGGGGCTGCGGCCCGCATGTTGACCGTCATGGCCTCTATCATACGGGCGTAGATAGCATTGAGGTCGGCAATCTGCTGTGCCATCTTGCGCGTCTGGTCGTTGATCTGGTCGATGGTGCCCACCTGCTGGCTTGCGCCCTTGAGCTGCATCTCGTAGATCTTGGCAATGCCCGTGAGCGTACGGTTGAGGTTCTCCATCTCCTCGCTGTCGCGGGCGAGACGCTGGCTCTGCTCGTTGACCTTGCCCAACATGTCGGTGAGGCTCTTCAGCGCATCGACATATTTCGTCTGTGCCTCTACCATCTCGGGAGCCTGCTGCTGTGCACCCTCCACATCGCCACGCTGATAGTTGAGCATAGCCATAGCCACTTGTTCTGCCGTAGGCATGGTAGCAGCTGCAGGCTGTGCGCCTGCGGCAGCATGGACTGCATCGAAGGCCTCGTCAGCAGCAGTCTGCTGAGCGCCGTGGTGAACAGCGGGACCCGCTGAAGGAGCCGTTGAGCGAGCCGCCGTGCGACGCTGGCCCGAACGGCCATAGACCACGCGGGGTTGAGCCCCACTAGCGACGTTGGCCTCGTCGGCCTCATCGCTATGCTCATAGTCGCCAGACTCGTCAGTATCGTCGCCAGACTCGTCAGCATAGTCACCAGCCTCATCGTCGGCAAAGACCTGCTCGCCCGAGAAGGTGACACGGGTGGGAAGTTCGCGACCATCGTCGGTCTTGTCGAAAGGACGGTCGAAGGCCGAGAGGAAGAAGACGACAACCTCCGTACCCATACCGAAGAACAACCAGAAGTTGGCTCCCGGCAAGTGGGTGAGCTTGAAGAGTGCGCCAAGGATCACGATTGAGGCGCCCCAGCTATATCCGTAGTTGAGAAAGGTCTGTCCAGGGACGCTGTCCATCCACTTCTGCAGTCGGTAGATGACATTATATTTACTGTAGTTCGACATTATCTTTTCTTGCTTCGTTTTTGACTTTTCTTACTCATTCTCGCTGCCTCGCTCGCGCTGCTTGCCAACGATCGCACACAACGGAAGCCGATGTAGGAACGCGGCTGGTTCTGATACTCCCAGGTGCGCCAGGCTGCACGGATGTAGCTCTCAGGATCCTTCCACGAGCCGCCACGCACGCTCTTCTTTTTCAGTCGGTAGGGATCTTCGAGCGCAGCCTTGTATTCGAGCTGCGGATTGAGGTCGTTCATTGCATCGACACCCGCCTCGGTATAGACCGTGCTGGTCCATTCTGCCACGTTGCCAGCCATATCAAAGAGTCCGTTGCTATTGGCCGAGTAGATACCCACCTTGCTGGTGATGAGGTTGCCGTCCTTGGTGTAGTTGCCACGGTCGGGCTTGAAGTTGGCATAGAAGCAGCCGTTGCCGCTCTTCACGTCTTGGTTGTTCCAAGGGAACTCATTCTGATCCTTGCCACGGGCTGCAAACTCCCACTCTGCTTCGGTCGGCAGGCGGTAGCGCTGCACATAGCGTGCCTCGCCGCCCAGTCCCTTGAGCAGATAGTCGGTGCGCCAGGCGCAGAAGGCGTTGGCCTGCTCCCACGACACGCCGACCACGGGGTAGTCGTTGAACGACGGATTGCTGAAGTAGGAACGCAGGTAGGTCTCATTGTCAGAGTTGCGGAAGTCGTTGACCCAGCACGTCGTGTCGGGATAGACGTTGACAATATAGGTATTGAGGAAATCCCACGGTCCGGAGAGCGGACGGTTAATGGTCTCGCTGTGAATCACGCCCTCGTCATCGACATAGGCCGTGTCCTTGCTGATCATCACCACCTCGTTGGGATCGACCGTAATGTCGGTGTTAAGGTTGCGCTCCTGCGGGTTGAGACGATTGCGGCGCAAGGCTGCTGCCGTGTAGTCGTAGATCTCGTAGCGGTAGTTGAGCTGGCGCGCGTCGAGCATCTTCTCTCCCGTGGCAGGATTGGTGACGTAGAGGCTCTCGAAGGCTCTCAGCTCGTCCTCCGTCGGCTTGCGAGGCAAACGCTTGTTCCAGTTGAGATGAGGAGTGACGGGGTCGCCGTTCTTATCCTCGGTGATCATGTAGCTCTCGTCGCCACCGTAGGACGGGTCTGCCAGTCGGGTACGGAGAATGGAGTCGCGCACCCAGTGGACAAACTGCTTATACTGCGAGTTGGTCACCTCTGTCTCGTCCATCCAGAAGCCATCAACACTAATGTCCTTCACGGGCATTGACTTGCCCCACAGGCTGTCCTGTTTCTCAACGCCCATCCGCAGCGAACCGCGCTTCACGAGCGTCATACCGTAGGGCGTGGGCTCCTTGAAGCCACGTCCGCTCACGCCGACCACCTCGCCGCCTCTTCCTGACGACGACGCGCTCTTGCCACCGAAGCAGCCCGAGAGCAACATGGTGGCCATCATACTCGCGCAAATAGCCAATATGTACGTTCCTTTTCTCATATCTTACTGGTTTGGAGCACCCGCCCTACCCCGTCTGGGGAAAAGGGCGGCGCTTCTTTCTATTTTTATTTATCCTTATTTATTTATCTTAATTTATCGATCAACTCTTTTTTTGTCTATCTACACTCACCCATATCCATCTACTCTCACTGCTATCTACTCTCGCCCACTCGCTACAATATCCGCGCACTCTTGTGGAGGTTGCGCCCCTTCTTCTGAAGGTTGATATCCATCTGATAGCTCACCACCAGTTCGTGGTAGCCGTTGCCCATACCGGCGCCACCGGTGAACATCTCGTAGCTATAGCCGACGTTGATGCCCTGAAAGCTTCCGCCGATATAGCCCGTGACGGAGTTGGTAGGACTGTAGCCGAGACCAGCGTACATACGCTTCTTCTCGTTCTGATAGACCACACGGGCAGTGATATCCGCACGATAGGCCGTGCCGTCGTAGCGAGCCAACATCGAGGTGGGAACGCTGATGTAGGGACTGCGCAACTTGATGTTGTAACCTCCCGTGAGGTAGAAGGTGGGATCGACCTTCATCTCATTGGTCTCGCCGAGTCCCACGGTCGGGCCGGTGAGGTGCTGTCCGCTCACGCCGACGTACCACTGGCGGTGGACGTAGTAGAGGCCGAAGCCCATGTCAAGGGCGTTGCCGCTGAGCTGCGACTTGGAGAAAGCTGGATCGCTGCTGTCTTCCAGATCAATCTTCGTACCGTCAAACTTCTCCATGACGAGGCCGAGCTGTAGACCTGCCGAAACCATACCCCCGAAGAGGCTTTTGCGAAAGGCATACTGGGCGGAAAGACGCTGGTGGGTGAACGCGCCTATCTGGTCGTTGAGCATCGAGGCGCCCACGCCATGATACTGCCGCAGAAGGTAGAGGGGCAGGTCCGCGCTCACATAGAACGTCTTGGGACTGCCCTCGTAGCCCGTGAAGCCCATTGAGTAGGCGCCCACGGCATTGAGTTTGTTACCCTTTCCCGCTGCAGCCGGGTTATACGAAGTCTCCATCAGCCAGTAGTGGCTAAAGACTGGGTCGTATTGCGCATGTGCGCCGATGACGGCCAACAGCGTGAGAGATATGACAATAATGCGTTTAAACACATTCCAATAACGCACCACTTCCCCTTTTATTGCCATGAGGGTTGATATATTTTGAGAGACGGATCAAAAAAAGTCGGGATCCTGCCGCGGTTTTTATGTCCCTCCGTCTTTGCCATCCCATCGTTTCGGACGGGGCAAATCGTTTTCGAATGGTTCTAAAAAACCCATTCTATCCTTTCATAAAACAAAAAGTGTAAAAGTATGGTTAAATATTTTCTGCTCTCTACTTTTTTGCGTAACTTTGCGGTGCAAATCAGAAACAGGTTGCACAAAGGGATAAAACAAATAGCATAAAACTTTTAAAAGATAAAACAATGCAGTATTTAACAAATGACAAGCTCGTTATCGTCGGTGCAGGCGGTATGATTGGTTCTAACATGGTACAGAGCGTTCTGATGCTCGGCCTCACTCCTAACATTTGCCTCTACGATATCTATGAGCCGGGCGTTCATGGCGTGTTCGACGAGATCCAGCAGTGTGCTTTCGAGGGTGCCAACATCACCTACACCGTTGATGCTAAAGAGGCCTTCACGGGTGCTAAGTACATCATCTCCTCTGGCGGTGCTCCCCGCAAGGACGGTATGACCCGCGAGGACCTGCTCAAGGGCAACTGCCAGATCGCTGCCGACTTCGGCGACAACATCAAGAAGTATTGCCCCGAGGTGGAGCACGTGGTCGTCATCTTCAACCCGGCCGACGTGACTGCCCTCACCGCTCTCATCCACTCTGGCTTGAAGCCCAACCAGCTGACTTCTCTCGCTGCTCTCGACTCTACGCGTCTGCAGCAGGCTCTCGCCCTCGAGTTTGGCGTGCAGCAGGACAAGGTCACGGGTGCTCACACCTATGGTGGCCACGGCGAGCAGATGGCTGTCTTCGCTTCCAAGGTGAAGATCGACGGCAAGCCCCTCTCTGAGATGGGTCTCTCTGAGGAGCGCTGGGAGGAGATCAAGCACCACACCATCCAGGGTGGTTCCAACATCATCAAGCTTCGTGGCCGCAGCTCTTTCCAGAGCCCTGCCTACAACGCCGTGAAGATGATCGAGGCTGCTATGGGCGGCAAGGAGTTTACGCTCCCCGCTGGCTGCTATGTCAACTGCGATAAGTGTGGCTTCAAGAACGTGATGATGGCTATGCCTTCTACCATCGACAAGACGGGTGTTCACTTCTGCGCTCCCACGGGCACGGAAGAGGAGCTGGCTGCCCTCAACAAGTCTTATGAGCACCTCTGCAAGATGCGCGACGAGATCATCGCTCTCGGCATCATCCCCGAGGTCTCTGAGTGGACAAAGATGAACCCGAACCTCTAATCCGTTCGGGATTGTAAATAAGCTTTTTTGTTTACAACTTCATAGAATGAGGGGGTATCATCCAGCGAGGTTGATACCCCTTTTCATATTATGTACCATCCCCCACATTCCCCTCTCCACATTTTATCACCGACGTTACATCACTAATGTTTCGTCAGCAATATTTCATCACCAACGTTTCTTCACCAACGTTTGTTCACCCTCAGAAGTTATGGACAAAGCGACGCAGCGACACAACAACATGGCGGCCATTCGCTCCAGCGGAACAAAGCCCGAGCGCATCGTGCGCCAATACCTGTGGCACAGAGGCTTTCGCTACCGGCTGAACAGTCCGCGCCTGCCTGGCCACCCCGACCTCGTGCTCCGCAAATATCGTACCTGCATCTTCGTCAACGGGTGCTTCTGGCATGGGCACGCCGACTGTGGAGGATTCCGCCTGCCCAAGACCAATGTGGCGTTTTGGCAAAGGAAGATAGAACGAAACAAGGAGCGCGACTGCGAGGAGCAAAGAAAACTCGCACAGATGGGCTGGCATTGCATCACGGTGTGGGAATGCGAACTCAAATCTGCTCGGCGCCAGCAAACGCTGGAAGCATTGGCACACACGCTCAACCACATCTTCCTACAGGACCACAGTCGACCCAAAGGGCCGACCCACTACAGACTGAGGGAGGAGGAAGAAATGACGGGAATGGCAGCAGAGCCCGAGCAACGCGGTAGTGAACAGCCTAATAACGGTGGCAACAAATAGTCGGGTAATCGCGACAACGGTCGGCCCAACAATCGGGACAAGAGCCAGCCTGAAGACCGTCTTAGCCGATAGGAAACAAACTGCCAAGAACCTGCGCGATGGCCTCAAGACCTTGCTGGTCAGCCTCATGAAAGGAATCCAACTCGCTGCTATCGACATCGATGACGGCTACGACCACGCCATCTTTCATGACGGGCACGACGATCTCCGATTGCGACCGCGAGGAGCAGGCGATATGGCCTGGGAACGCATGCACGTCGGACACCATCAGCGTCCGCGCCTCGGCCCAGGATGTGCCACAGACACCACGCCCATGCTTGATGCTGAAACAGGCCAAAGATCCCTGAAACGGACCGAGCTGCAGTTCGCCGTGGCGCACCACATAGAATCCCACCCAAAAATAATAGTCGAAAGCCTCCTTGAGCAGCGCCGCCACATTGGCAAGCACGCCTACGGGGTTGTCCACTCCCTCCATCAATCCTTTCACCTGCAGCAGGATCTCAGCATACTTCTCTGCCACGCCAGAGGCAGACTGCGGTTCAAAAGTCTTCTGTTCTTTGTTTTCCATCATCTTACTTTTTGATTTAGGCTGCAAAGATAGGCAAATCTGCAGAAAATGACAAAGGAAAGTACAACGAAGTGTAAATCCTCATAGGCTTTTGCTATAGTTATTCTATTATCTCTTTATCCAAAAACTATGCATAATATGCCCACAAACAAGGCAAGGACGAGTGACAATGCACAGAAGCAGAGTGCCAGTAATGCCATTCCCATATTCTATTCTGATTTATTGTTTTGTTCTTTGTCAAACAAGTCATCATCCTCATGGAGCAGACCATGTACCCACCACGTATCGTCCTCCCCTCCAGCATATATCGACCTCATATTGTTTCCGTATTGTTTCCGTATTGTTTCCGCTTCCGGAAGCGAGAACGATAGGAGAACGATACGGGATCAATACGGGATTGATACGGGATTGATACGAGAACGATACGAGAACAATACGAGAACGGTCTTTTCCGACTCCCATCCGAAGTTATTGATAAGAAATTTAATCTTTTTATCATTATTCCTTTTGATTATATTTTACATTTCAACCACTTGCCTCTTTCAGCTGTTTATGCCAAGAAGGCGAGCTCACCATTTGCCCTGGCGCAGCCTCTATACAAAGATAACCTTCCGTTCAGCTGAATGCAAGCCGATTAGCATGAATTAACGCCCCATTAACTATTCCTCCGTATCCATTTAACAAAGCCCATCTCAGGCCAAAAGCCTTCATTGCGGTCTTTCCTCATGCCCTTCCTCCTGTTTTATCCGCCCAAAGGTTACTATCTCCGATCTCTACCAGCAGCCAAGAGATGCATATTTTGACTTATTAAAATTGCGAACAAACGAAACTGTTAAGTTTGAAAATCATTTACGACAAAGACCACCGAAACCTAAGGAGCAATAGCTAGCAAGACCTTAAACACCGCAGGATCCTTGTCGCTGACATTTGCGCCTGTAAGGACAAAGGCTATAATCTCGCTTCTGTCATTGCACGCAAGATGCAGTTTGAAGCCGTGACACCAGCCCATAGTTCCTTTCCCATCGGTGGCGATACCTTAAATACCTTATTGGCGTATCGCCTGAGATTATGGCACACTGGGATCATCATAGAACCAACAAAGGTTATGCCGGTACACCTTCCGAACGCACCCAGATTAAGAAAGAACATGACTTGAAAGAACACTCGGCTTTCCAACTCCACAAAAAGGAACTGATAAGATGGAAAAGAAGTCAAAAAAACAGGATACAAAAAAAGCTGAACAATAGCGATCCATGACCCGTAGTCACAAACGCGCTATGCTCAGCCCTTTTCTTCTTACCTAAGAAACAACTCAATCTATTGGGGAAAATAAGTCATCTTGAACACTTTCAAGATCTTTTTAGTATATCGTGTTTTCGGGATCGAAATTGGCCCAACCTGCCGTCCAATCATCGGAAGCGTCGCGGAAAGCACCTACGAAAGTAGCAGACTTGTCAAACCAGTTGTTGGACTGGAGTTCGGCAAACGATCCCTGGAGAGCGCCACCCACCGAGGTGCTGGCAGCAATGATGGACTGAATGCCCTGCCAAGAGCGTGCCACCCATTGATCAACAACCTTGTTGCCGTTGGCCGGGAGGAGGAAGAACGTACTGGAGAAAGACTTCTTCGAAGGGTCAGTCGTCTTGGACTGATAGTTGTAGAGTTCGTCCTTATAGACTTTGTTAAAGTCAGATCCCGTAATGTCCGTACCAGCAAAGACGATGCGGTGGAGCTGAAGCAGACCATCGGTAGCGGCCTTCTGCGTGTTGCCCTTCTCGCTGTCGAGTATAAGACCAATAGGCCATCCTGCTACGACACTGTTGTAGCAATTGAGACGCGTGTTGCGGCGCAGGTGCATTCCTGCCTGGAAGCGGCCCGTGGAAGAACCGTTGCCCGGGTTCATCTTGCCACCATCGAGATAGTCGGTAGTGTTCTGGAAGTTGGCGTCGAAGACCTTCGGCCCCAGGAACGTCATGTTGGAGAAGGTGGCACTGGTGAAGGGCTCTGCCGTGGAACCCTCGGCGTTGTTGTCGCTCTCGAAACCATTGCTCTGCGAGGCGTCAGCTATACGCGAGTCGCGGACGCTGAGACCAAACTGCACGTTGCCCGAATAGCCATTATCGGTGTCGAAGTCGTCATCCCAACCACGATAGGCGATGAGGTACTTGCAGTTGACCGTGCCACCAAACCACTCGAAGGAGTCGTCGTTGCTATAGCTGACCTGCACGTGGTCAACCGTCGTTCCAGCACCTACCGAACCAAGGGTGAGACCGTTGATCTCCTGGTCCTTCTTGAAGGGATAGCCAGCAAACTCGATGCGGACATACTGCAACACACCCGAGTTGTCGTTGGCGTCGGTGCCACCATGCTTCGTACGCGGACCTCCCTCTATCTGCTGGGCGAGCACGCCATTGTTGTTGGGAGCCTTGCCACAGACGATCACACCACCCCAGTCGCCAGGACGACGGCTGCCAGGAGCCTGCTCCGAGGTGAAGACGATCGGCTCTGTGGCCGTACCCTTGGCAATGAGTTTGCCACCGGGCTCCACGATAATAGCCGCCTTGGTCTCCTTGTCGCCCTTGACGATAGTGCCAGCAGGAATGGTCAGTGTAGATCCGCTGGCCACATAGACCCAGCCTCGCAGCAGATAAGTGCCTTTGGCGAGCGTCTGCTGACCCTTGAAGACAAAGTTTTGGTCGCCGTTGCCGATGACCTTGCCCTCGGGAGCCTCCTTGCCTTCTGCATCGAAGAGCACATGGTCGCACGACTTGAAGCCACCATCCGTGCCCCAGACGTAAGAGACGCTAGAATCTGGTGGCGTGACAGGGCTGTCATTGTCATCATCACTACACGCCGTCAGCGTGGCCGAGAGAGCGAGGATGCCGAGGCATCCGACAATCATCTTGCTTGTTTTCATCATTGTTTTGTTGTAATTAGTTGTTGTGTTGTGTAAGCGGGCTTGCGCCCACCCCACTTGTTGACTTTACATTGTTTTTTTTGCTGATACAGTGGCCTTTGGCGCCCACGCATCTCCGGGGAGAGATCAAAGTGTGAGAGTGGCCGAGAAATTGAGGTTCATTCCTGGACGGTAGCGGCGCGTCACCTGCTCTATACGGCGGCCCTCGCCCTGCACCATCACATCGGAAAACTGCTTGAACGTGACCTGCTGATTGAGGAGGTCTCTGATGGCGAGTTTGATCTCCAGCGGACCAAAGCGCTTGCTGGCCGTCAGGTCGAAGGCGTCGCGCGGCATCTCGTAGCTGTCCGGCACCCGGATGTTTCTCGAAGCGTCGCCGCCACCCGTGGTGCGTCCCACGCCCACGATGCGCTTGCCAATGCGGTTGTAGAGTAGGTTGACCGAGAGCTGCAATGGCTCATTGTAGTAGAAGATTCCCGTATTGACCAGATAGGGCGATTGTCCCTGCATGGGGCGATCGTACTCATTGCTACCCGGGGCAAACCGCACACGGCTATGAATGAGCGCCCCGTTGAAACTCCAGGAGAAGTCTTTCAGTCCGATGAAGTCGAGCTGCTTGCGTATGTCGAGCTCCAGTCCGTAGTTGTTGGCGGATCGTGCGTTCATGTAGGAGTAGATGACGTCCGTGCCACCAGAGAGCGTGTAGACCCACTCTATCGGACTATCGAAATGCTTCCAGAAGGCTGCCAGCGAGATGACCTCTCCGCGCGAGGGATACCACTCGTAGCGCAGGTCGAGGTTGTCCACATAACAGTTGCGCAGGTCGAAGTTGCCCTGTACGTCGGAGGCGAGATCGAAGTCGTAATAGACCGACGGCGACACCTCTCTAAACTCGGGGCGGTTGACGCTCCGTCCATAGCTCACGCGCAGCTGGTGCTCAGGCAGAAGGTGGTAAGTGACATTGAGAGATGGAAACCAGTCGCCCTGGCGGTAGTAATGGCTCTCGTGGCTCTCGACAGCCGACTTGGTGTTGGAGATAAGTTCCATGCGGTTGTACTCGTAGCGCAGACCAGCATGGGCCTCAAACTTGCCCAGTGGCAGTTCTGCCTCGATATAGGCAGCCCCCAGCAAGTTGTTGCCACTATAGTCGTTGAGTTTGTTGACATCCTCCAGGAGATAGAGTTTGTTGGCACCAAAATAGGTCTCGTCGGAAAGCAGGGCAGTCATATCCATCGATCGGAATCCCTCGGGCAACTGACAACCCTCGTGGTCGTACCAGTAGAAGAGGTTGCGCGTCTTGTACCTCCTCGTGCGATACTCCCCGTAGGCTCCCCCTTTGAGCGATGGACTCCACGACTCGAAGTCGAAGCGATGGGTATCGTTGAGTTGGAGGGAGAGGATGTGCTCGTCGAGCGAAGTCCACTCGCGCGAGATATCGTTCTGATAGAGCCACTGGTACTGATCACCCTGACTGGGATCTTCGCAGTAGAGGATATATTTTCTACGATCAGGCAAGCGACGGTTGGCATACGCATAGCCGACACTCCAGTCAAGTGCATCGCCACCGAAGGTATGCCGTCCCGTCAACTGTCCTGTATAGGTGGTGCGGCTCTGATAGTAGTACTCTGCCGACCGCTCTGGTTCCGACTGTGCGCTGACGCCCTGTCGGAGCGTGTAGCGGCTGTAGCCCAGTTGGTTGAAGATGTTCTTCATCTGGTATTTGTTCTTGCCATTGGGGCTCAATAGCGTCAGGTTGAGCATGGCCCCCAGACGCGCCGAGTGGGTATACTGGTCGTCGGTGGAGAGGCGCAGCGGGTTGATGCGGTCGTTGTCAGTATCGTAGGCAGCATAGAAGTTGTTGACCATACCGCAGATCGTGCGATACTCATTGCTGTAGTTGAAAGCGCCGATGAGACCGAGTTTTGCCCCATCAAGACTCCAACTGCGACTCCAGTCAGCCGCCAGCTTGAGGTCGGCCCAAGGAGTGTACTGGCGAACGTGCCAGTCGTTGTTCAGTCCGTTGTGAAGGAGGTCGATCATCGGATTGCCGCCCCCATTGGTGCCCAGCGTGCTCAGTTTGGCGTCCATACCGCCCGAGAGCGACCGCATCCCACTATCGAAGCCCAAGAAGTCGGTGGGCGACGACTTCGGCGAGAGGAAGGTGCGGAAGGCCGTCTGCGTGTTGCAACTGCCACCCAGCGTGAGATGGAGAGAGTTGCTGGTCGGAATTTCCTTGGTGTTGATGAGGATGAATCCGCCCGTGTAGTCGGCAGGATACTCAGCCGTGGGCGTCTTGACAATCATCATGTTGTCGATCTGTCCACTGGGAATCATGTCGAAACTGAAGGCGCGACTGTCGGCCTCGCTACTGGGCGCTGCCCCGCCATTGATCCAGACGTTGTTGTAGCGTTGGGAGAGTCCGCGCACCATCACAAACTTTCCCTCGATAAGGCTCACGCCAGGGATGCGGCGGATCACCTCGCCGGCGTTGCTGTCCTGACTCCGCTTGATTTCCTGTGCGGAGACGTTGCTCACGATGACGGAGCTGGTTCGTGCGGCGTCGATCATGGCGGCATCCGTATTCAATCTCTTCACCGCCGTCACGGTCACGTCGCCCAGCTGCTGTTCGTCGGCCGCCAGCGTGATGCGCAAGTCATCTTCTGCGCCGTCGGCCTTAGCCCGAACTCCGTCAATATTTTTGGTTTTGTAGGATACATATTGGATGACAAGGGTGTAGCTCTTACTCTTGTCGAGACCCTCGAAGTGGAACTTTCCATCAATGTCTGTGGCCACACCCAGCGACGTTCCCTTCACCTGCACGGTTGCACCGACCAGCGGCTCCTGCGTCTTGGAGTCGACCACCATGCCCCGAATGTCCTGCGCCCATGCTCCTACGGGGAGGAAAAGCGTCAGCAGGGCAACGCCCGCGAGTCTATGATAACACTTCTTCATTTTTGTCTATCGTTCGTTTCTTTGTTTTGACGGTGCAAAGGTATTCCGACGATGTGACAGAAACGTTACCAAGATATTACAAGACGATGAAGAAGGCAATATCAGCCCAACAACACGCTAAGCATGAGACAAAAGTGTCTAACAATGAGGCAAATAAAAGATTTGAAGAAATACTGAGAGACACTACCGAAGAAGCGTACAACAGGCTTCTACTTTGCGCTGATCCTTGGCGAACAGCCCAAAGCAGAAGCCACAGTCTTCGAATCAGTCGAACTCTTTGACGGAGACCAATTCATACCCCTCCTCCGGTTCCTCGGCCGTTTCTTCGGAAGGTGAGGGCGGATTGGTGGCAGAGGGTGAATTGGAAGATGAGGACGGATTGGTGGATGAGGGCGAATCGGTGGACGGACCAGAGGGCTCGTCCTCTACGACGGGAGCAGCAGGAGCAGCGGAACGCAGGAGGCTGACCATAAGGCGGGCGGCCTCGTCGGGAGCGATAAGGCGGCCCAGGCGGTCGGCGACGGTGCGGTAACCCTGGAGCATTTCCTCGCGGTGGGGCTGACCAGGGAGGACGCGGTAGAGTTCGTTGATGATGCGGTAGATGGTGAAGTGGTCGGCAAAAAGTTCCTTGACCACCTCGGCATCGGCCACCAGGTTGACCAGCGAGATATACTTCACCTTGAGGACGTGGTTGAAACCGAAGCGTACCAGCTTAGGCACGGGCGTCTTATAGCAGACCACCTGTGGCACTCCCAGGAGGCAAGTCTCCAGCGTCGCCGTGCCACTTGTCACGAGCGCGGCCACGGAATGGGTGAGCAGGGCATAGGTCTCGTTGTCAACGATGGGTACCTGCTGTTTGCCCAACACCTTATTATAATAGTCGCGGCTGATAGAGGGAGCGCCCGCCACGATCATCTGATAGTCTTCGAAATGGCGCGCGGCCTCGATCATGGCCGGGAGGTTGTCCTTGATCTCCTGCTTTCGACTGCCTGCGAGCAGGGCGATGATGGGCTTTTCGGAGAGGGCGTGGCGCGCGAGGAAAGCTTCGCGGCTCTCAGAGTAGTCGCGGCGAAACTGCATCACTTCCTCGGCTGTGGGATTGCCGACATAGTGGATGGGATACTGGTGCTTCTGATAGAACGGCACCTCGAAGGGGAGGATGGAGAAGAGTTCCTTGACGTCTCGGCGAATGGCCTTGATGCGCCACTCCTTCCAGGCCCATATCTTCGGCGAGATATAGTAATAGACAGGTATCTGCGTATGCTTGTGGACGTAGCGGGCAATGTCGAGATTGAAGCCCGGATAATCGACCAGGATTACTACGTCGGGACGCCACGCCACAATGTCCTCCTTACACCACTTCATGTTGCGAAAGATGGTGCGCAGGTGAAGCAAGACGGGCACAAAACCCATATAGGCCAGGTCCTTGTAGTGGCGCACGCGCTCGCCACCGACGGCCGACATGAGGTCGCCGCCGAAGAAGCGAAACTCCGCCGAGGGGTCATACTGGCGCAGCGAGGCCATCAGCCGGCTGGCGTGGAGGTCGCCACTCGCCTCGCCCACTATCAGATAGTACTTCATATCGTCAGAACTTCAACTTCCGCATCAATTCATAGTCGGTCACATCGATGGTAGATGGCGTGACGGCCACATAGCCGTGATTGAGGGCCCACTGGTCGGTATCGACGGCCTCGGGCTCATCGTTGTGGAAATGGCCCACCATCCAGTAGTACTTGCCACCACGCGGATGCTGACAATCGACCACCTCGTTGGTCCAGCGCCCATAGGTCATACGACACACCTTGACGCCACGAAACTCCGAGCCCTTGGGGAAGTTGACGTTGAGGCAGGTACCCTTCGGCAAACCCTCGGCCAAGACCTTCTCCACCACCTGGCGCACAAAGGGTCGCAGGGCCATGAGGTCGGCCTGAGGATCATAGTCGCAGGAGGAGAAAGCGATCGAGGGAATATACTTCAGCGCACCCTCGTAGGCCACGCCCATCGTACCACTGTAGTGGTTGTTGACCGTGGAGTTGTCGCCATGGTTGATGCCGCCGATCACAAGGTCGGGCTTGCGGCCGTCCAGCAGCTGATCGATGGCCAATTTGACACAGTCCACGGGCGTACCGGAGCAGGACCACACCTGGGCGCCCGCATAATCCTCGCGCCGACGCAGATAAAGCGGGTCGGCGGCGGTGAAGGCACAGGAGAAGCCCGAGCGGCCTCCATCGGGGGCACAGACAAGCACATCGCCCAGGTCGGCGATGAAGGAAACAAGGCTTCTGATGCCGTTGCTATCGAAGCCGTCGTCGTTGGAAACGAGGATGAGGGGTCTGTTCTGATTCATCATTGCATCAATCTTTGAGCCGCAAAAGTACGAAAAAAAGTTTTTAAAGCCGTCGGTTTCTCATAGTTTTTATGTACCTTTGCCCAATATTACACTTGAAACAGACAGATACACAAGAAGGATGCGGACAAAAGGGATGCTTATCAGGGACTTCACCCGCCGAGCACCCAGCGCCCAGCAACGGACAACCTCCGCCGAAGGACGCTCCGCAGCGCAGCCTCATGGCGTATTTTTGAGAATATTGAAAATGGGAAAAATCATAGCTTTAGCCAACCAAAAGGGCGGCGTGGGCAAGACCACGACCACCATCAACCTGGCCGCTTCCCTGGCCACGCTGGAGAAGACCGTGCTTGTCCTCGACGCTGACCCTCAGGCCAACGCGTCGAGCGGATTGGGCGTGGACATCAAGGAGGTGGACTGCTCAGTCTATGAGTGCATCATCGACCACGCCGACATCCGCGACGCCATCTACACCACGGACATCGAGGGCCTGGACATCGTGCCGAGCCACATCGACCTGGTGGGAGCGGAGATAGAGATGCTCAACATGAAGGACCGCGAGAAGGTGCTCAAGGGCCTCCTGCAGCCGATCCGCGACGAGTACGACTACATCCTCATCGACTGTAGCCCCTCGCTCGGACTGATCACGGTCAATGCGCTGACGGCAGCCGACAGCGTAATCATCCCCGTGCAGTGTGAGTATTTCGCCCTGGAGGGCATCAGCAAGCTGCTCAACACCATCAAGATCATCAAGAGCAAGCTCAACCCGAAGCTCGAGATCGAGGGTTTCCTACTCACAATGTACGACAGCCGCCTGCGCCTGGCCCGCCAGATCTACGACGAGGTGAAGCGCCACTTCCAGGAACTGGTCTTCCGCACCGTCATACAGCGCAACGTCAAACTCTCCGAGAGTCCCAGCCACGGACTGCCCGTCATCCTCTACGACGCCGACTCGGCGGGCGCGCGCAACCACCTGTCTTTGGCCAAAGAGATCATCGAACACAACAAGAAAGGATAACTCATGCCCGTACACAAGAAATACAACCGCAACGTCAAGACCAACGCCCTCGGACGCGGACTCGACGCGCTCATCTCCACAGAATCGGTGAGCACGCAGGGCAGCAGTACCATCAACGAGGTGCCGCTGCAGCAGATCGAAGCCAATCCCAACCAGCCACGCCGCGAGTTTGACCCCGTGGCCCTGGAGGAACTGGCCAGCTCCATCCGCCAGCTGGGCATCGTACAGCCCATCACGCTGCGACAGGTGGACCACGACCGCTTCCAGATCATAGCAGGAGAGCGCCGCTGGAGAGCCTCGCAACTGGCGGGACTGACGACCATCCCGGCGTATATCCGCACCATCAAGGACGAGAACGTCATGGAGATGGCCCTCGTGGAGAACATCCAGCGCGAGGACCTCAACGCCATCGAGATAGCCCTGGCCTACGAGCACCTGCTGGAGAAGAGCGCCATGACGCAGGAGAAGGTGGCCGAGCGCGTGGGCAAGAGCCGCCCCGCCATCGCCAACTACCTGCGACTGCTGAAGTTGCCCGCCCAGGTGCAGATGGCGCTGCAGAAGAAGGAGATTGACATGGGCCACGCCCGCGCCCTCCTCTCTTTGGACAGTCCGTCGCTCCAGCTGAAGGTGTTTCGCGAGATCCAGAAGAACGACTACACCGTGCGCCGCGTCGAAGAGGTGTGCAAGCAGCTGAAGAACGGCGAGGACGTGCAGTCGGCGAAGAAGACTATCGCTGCCACGCGCCGTCTGCCGGAGGAGTACAACATCCTCAAGGACCAGCTCTCGCAGCTCTTCGACACGAAGGTGCAGATGAGCTGCAACGACAAGGGCAAGGGCAAGATCAGCATCCCCTTCGCCTCGGAGGAGGAGCTGGAGCACATCATGAGTGTGCTTGACAGAATGAAGCAACAACCGGGAGAATAAGCAGGCCATGAAGACGATGACGAGAGGCAGGTTTTGGAGCGTCTTCCTGGCGCTGGTTCTGGTGCGCGGGATGGCCGTGGCGCAGGTGGCGGGTCCCGACACCATCCGTGTGGTCTATCCTGACGACACCGTCGCCGTGAGGCTCCACTCCGCCAACCCCGCCGACCCCACGCTGCAATCGCTGTGGGAGGCCGACGTAGCGCCGTCTCTTTCCAAGGCCCAGGCCAAGGGGAAGGAGAAGCGGCAAAGGCGCGACTGGAGCCAGTGGCGACCGGAGGCGAAGCGGGCGATGTGGCTGGCCCTGGTACTGCCGGGAGCCGGACAGGTCTATAACCGCAAATACTGGAAGCTGCCCATCATCTATGGCGGATTCGCAGGATGCATCTACGCCATGACGTGGAACAACCAGATGTACCACGACTACAGCCAGGCCTACCTGGACATCATGGACGACGACCCGACCACAGAGAGCTACAAAAACTTCCTGCACCTCGGCACGGAGATCAACGAGAGCAACCTGGCCCGCTACCAGGAGATCTTCCGCAAGCGCAAGAACCGCTACCGCAGATGGCGAGACCTGAGCGTCTTCGCCTCGATAGCCGTCTATGCGCTCTCCGTCATCGACGCCTACGTCGATGCGTCGCTCTCGGAGTTTGACATCTCAGAGGACTTGTCGCTGCGCGTGGCGCCCGTCGTGATGGGCAATGATGGCGCAATGACGACCCGACGCAGCCCGTTCGGACAAAACGCCATCGGACTGGGATGCAGCCTGAGATTCTGAGACGAGACCACACCAAAAGCCAAAATCATTAGTACCAACTATATATATCACAACAATACACATCTAAACTAAGGGGGAATAGACATGGACAATACTATTACCGGCGACCAGGATCAGAAGCCTGGCATGATGGAGACGAAGTCCAGCGATCAGCAGCCCATCGAGCAGAAGGCTGCTGACCAGAAGCCTATGGAGCAGAAAGCTGCCGACCAGGCGGCACAGGAGAAGGCAATGGTGGACAACGCTTTCCAGCACCTTCTCGACACCTACCTGGCCTCGCGCCACAGAAAGAAGGTGGGGATCATCACCAAGGCTTTCAACTTCGCGCGCCAGGCGCACCAGGGCGTGAAGCGTCTCTCGGGCGAGCCATATATTATGCACCCGATAGCCGTGGCACAGATCGCCTGCGAGGAGATCGGACTGGGAGCCACGAGCATCAGCGCGGCCCTGCTCCACGACGTCGTGGAGGATACCGACTACACGGTGGAGGACATCGAGAACATCTTCGGACCGAAGATCGCACAGATCGTGGACGGACTGACCAAGATCTCGGGTGGCATCTTCGGCGACAAGGCTTCGGCTCAGACAGAAAACTTCAAGAAGCTGCTCCTCACGATGAACGACGACATCCGCGTCATCCTCATCAAGATCTGCGACCGCCTGCACAATATGCGCACGCTGGCCTCGCAGCCGGCCAACAAGCAGTATAAGATAGCAGGAGAGACGCTCTATATCTATGCGCCTCTGGCCAACCGCCTGGGACTCAACAAGGTAAAGACCGAACTGGAGGACCTCAGTTTTCGCTATGAGCACCCGGAGATCTATCAGAACATCGCGAAGCAGCTGGAGGAGACGCAGGCACAGCGCGACGAACTCTTCCGCGACTTCACGGCGCCCATCCGTGCGGCCCTCGACAAGATGGGACTCAAATACGAAATCAAGGCGCGCGTCAAGACGCCTTTCTCTATCTGGAACAAGATGCAGAAGAAGCACGTCTCCTTCGACGAGATCTACGACATCCTGGCCGTGCGCATCGTCTTCACGCCCAACGTGAGAGAGGACGAGATCAACGACTGCTTCTCTATCTACGTGGCTATCAGCAAGATCTACAACACCCATCCCGACCGCCTGCGCGACTGGGTGAACCATCCCAAGGCCAACGGCTACCAGGCGCTCCACGTGACGCTCATGTCCAACCAGGGCAAGTGGATCGAACTGCAGATCCGCTCCGACCGTATGGACGAGATAGCGGAGCAGGGATTTGCGGCCCACTGGAAGTACAAGGAGGGCTACGAGATCACGGAGGACGAGGGAGAGCTCAACGACTGGCTCCACACCATCAAGGAGATCCTCGACGACCCGCAGCCTGACGCCATGGACTTCCTCGACGCCATCAAACTCAATCTTTTCTCCTCCGAGATCTTCGTCTTCACACCCAAGGGCGACTTCAAGACCATGCCGGCGGGAAGCACAGCGCTCGACTTTGCCTTCCAGATCCATACGTTCCTCGGAAGCCATTGCATCGGCGCGAAGGTGAACCACAAACTGGTGCCGCTGAGCCACAAGCTCAACAGTGGGGACCAGGTGGAGATCCTCACCTCCAACGCACAGCGCGTGCAGCCCTCGTGGGTCAACTTCGTGGGAACGGCCAAGGCCAAGGGCAAGATACAGTCCATCCTGCACAAGGAGGGACGCGAACTGCAGAAAAAGGGTGAGACGATACTCCACGACTGGCTCGCTCAGCACGAGCTGGAGCCTTCGGCGCAGCGCATGGAGAGACTTTGCGAGGCGCACAACCTCCAGAATTCGGAGGACCTGCTGCGCGCACTGGGTTCACACACCATCCAGTTGGGCGACGACGACATGGACGCGCTCACGGGCAAGAAGAACAAGGACGGGAGCACGTCGGCGTGGTTTACGAAATACGTGCCCTTCCTGAAGAAGAAAGACGCGGGAACGGGCAAGGAACGGGACGCACAGGACCTGATGGCCTCGTCGGAGGGACTCATCACCGTCGATGAGAAACTCAACCGCAAGAAGCCGATCTTCATCAGCGAGAAGACCATCAACGGCTACATCTTCCCCTCCTGCTGCCATTGCATACCGGGCGACGACGCGCTGGGCTTCATCGACAACCGCAACCATATCGAGATCCATAGCCGCAACTGCACCGTGGCCTCCAAACTGAAGGCGAGCTACGGCAACCGCATCCTCGACGCGAAGTGGGACATGCACCACCAGCTCTACTTCGACGCGACCATCCACATCCGCGGCATCGACCGTCAGGGCATGTTGCGCGACGTGGCCGAAATGCTCTCCGACAAACTCGGCCTCAACATGCGCCGCATCACCGTGACGTCCAACAATGGCATCTTCGACGGCACCATCGAACTCGGGGTACACGATGCCGAGGAGCTGGAGGTGATCATCGAAAACCTCAAGCAGGTGGACGATCTCAAGGAGGTGAACCGCATGTAGCAGTATAAGCCTAATTTCTCACGGCCATCCTCCGCCACAACCAGCGGGGGATGGTCCGCCACAAAGCCGTAAGGACACGGTAGCGCCAGTCGATCGCGCAGACATGGCGACGCGTCTTTATGGCTTTGACTATATCTCGGGCCACGCTCTCTGCCGACATGAGCATGGGGTAGTGTTTGCCGTCACCGAGCAGGTCGGTCCGGACGAAGCCCGGGCGCAGGTCGGTGAAGTGGATGTCGAGATGGCGCAGGCGGGCCTGCTGCTCCAGGGCCTCGATATAGACATTGCAGAAAGCCTTGGAAGCACTATAGGCGGGGGCCACGCCCAGACCCTTTGTGCCCGCTATCGACGAGACGACGGCGATGTGGCCGTGGCCCTGGACGGCGAAATAGCGATAGGCAGCACCGACGAACCGCGCGAAGCCCAGCGCATTGGTGCTCACCGTGGGCAGTTCCTTCTCGGGCAGCAAATCCATGTTCTGCCACCCCACCCCGGCCACATGGAGGTAGAGGTCCATGCCGCCCACCGCGTCGATCAGGCGCAGCAGACGCTCCTCCGACTCCTCCTGGGTGACGTCGATAGGCGCATAGACGACCTGGTCCTGAAACTCGCGGCGCAGGGCTTCCAGCGTCTCTGTGCGGCGCGCGGCCAAGCCCAGCCGCCACCCTTCCTGGAGCAACAGGCGGGCCACCTCGTAGCCGATTCCCGACGAAGCGCCGACGATGATGGCTTTCTTTCCTTTCGTCATATTGATGGTCTCGTTGTTTCTTACCTTATTTATTATAGAAGGAGAGTTTTTGTTACGAAGCAGCCTCTTTTCTTTTTACGAAGCAGCCCGCTTCTTTCATAAAAGTTATAAAAGCAGCCCTCCCCTACTCCTCCACCACTTCGAAGTCCTCGTTGTGTACACCGCTGATAGCCAGCGCACAACCGCCAAAATCGAAGACGAGCTGACGGTTGCGCTGGATGCGGACGATGTAGCCCTCGTAGCCCTGGAAGGGGCCGGTGAGGACGCGGAGCCTGACGTGGTCCTTGGCAAACTTCTCCAGGGGTTCGCGTAGGAAGGTGAGGCGCTCGGGGTGGATGCGCGAGACGTTCATGAAGGGGCGCATGATGGCGTCCTCGATGGAGGCGGGACAACCGCGGCTGCGGTCGTTGACAAGATGAAACTGTGGGAAATGCTCGTCGAGGAAGGCCTGCAGATCGCGCACCGTGCCCTGGAGAAAGACCAGTCCGCTGATGGAGGGCTGCAGGACCTTGCGCACGCCCCGCTGCTTCTCGGGGTTCTTGTACTCGTAGTGGTAGGACTGATGGATGAAGAAGGGCTGCGGACGGCCTTCGGTCTGCTCGTTGTAGTGCTCCAGCCATTTCTTGAAGGTCTTGACCGCAAAATGGCGCAGGTAGAGATAGCTCCACGAGGTGGGCTTCTCGGAGGTGCTGCCCCAGGTCTCAGCCAGAGGGCGGCGGGGCACGACCTTCTCCTTCGAGGCTATCAGCGGGTCGGCCTCGACTATGTGGATTCCCTTGGGCAACTGCTTGCCTCCGCGGTCTGCGCTGAGCGCATCAGAACTTTCTTCTGTCATCGTCTTCTTTGTGATCAAAATCCTCACGCCCCCACTCCGCTCTCGCTGGCAGAAGGGACGATGGGGCGGCAAAGATACTACTAATTATTGGATTGGCCGCTTTCTTTTGCTTTTTTCTTTTGCCTCGGGCCGCTGGCCCTTCTTCTTTCTCGCATGCTTGACCATCAGCCTTGTGTCCCATTTTGGCCCTAACCACGAGGGCGACAGGTCGCTTGCGGGAAACGGCAGGAGCCCACATTTTGTAAAGCCTCTTCAAAACTAAAGACAAGAAGGTGAAAAAACTCTCAGAAAAAGCAGCGTATAAACAAATAAAAAACTAACTTTGCATTCGCAATAGATTCGTGCAGCCATCAACTTGGCGTTATGAGAGAGAGAACAGAGACACTTTCCACGAAAACGACACAAAGCAGGGGTTGGGAGACCAAGAGCCGAATCGGCGCCGACAAGGACCGACAGGATCACTCCCTCTACTGTAGTTTTGCACCAAGGCGAGTGGGACGGTTCTATCATCGCTCAAACTAAATTAATTGCATAAGTCTAACAAAAGTTGGAATGAAATGAAACTACTCTACCGATTTGTCAAATGGGCCTTCTCCCGAGGCACGCTTCCCTATTGGTGTATCTTCGCTTACGACACCCTTTCGGTGCTGGTATCTGGACTGTTTGTCTATACCCTTCTGCATGGCGTGGACAGCCTCTACACGAATTTGAGTCGCGTGGGGCTGGGCATTGGCCTCTGCATGGTGCTCTACATGGTGGCCTTCTTCATCTTCCACACGTTCAACGGCGTGCTCCGCTACTCCAGCTTCATCGACCTGCGCCGCGTGGCCTACTCCAGCTTCACGGCGAGCATCGCCATCTGCGTCTTCCACCAGCTACAGATACACTTCGGTCTGAGCTCCTACATCCTCGTGCCGCGCTTCGTCAGCGGCATGCAACTCTTCATCACGGCCACGATGCTGATGTGGACGGCGCGCATGGCAGCCAAGGCGCTCCACGACCTCTACAACAACTTCGGCATTTCCAAGAACGTCTTTATCTATGGCGCCCAGTCGGGGGCCGTAGCCCTGGCGCGAAGCATCGTCTCCGACCCGAGCTCGCGCTACAAGATCAAGGGATTCATCAGCGACAACGAGATGATGACCTCCTTGCGCATCTCCGGCATCAAGGTCTATGAGGACTCTCCCGAACTGGTGGAGACCATGCGCAAACTCCACGTGCAGGCGCTGCTGGTCTCGCCGCTGCAGACGGAACACTTCACCCACGACACCCAATTTATCGACGGGCTCATCGCCGCCAAGATCAAGATCATGATGATGCCGCCGGCAGAGGAGTGGGACGGCAAATCGACCATCTCCCACACGCTGCTCCACGAGGTGGACATCGAGGAACTGCTGCCGCGCGACAAGATCGAGGTGGACATGGAGGCCATCAAGAAGATGCTCACAGGCCACCGCATCCTCATCACGGGCGCGGCGGGAAGCATCGGATCGGAGATGGCGCGCCAGGTGGCCACCTTCAAGCCCTCGGAGCTGATACTGGTCGATCAGGCCGAGACGCCTATGCACGACGTACGCCTCTACATGATGAACCACCACAAGGACCCGAAGGTGTGGTCCATCGTCGGCTCCATCACCAACGAGTCGCAGATGGAGCAGATCTTCGCCGCCCACAAGCCGGAGTATGTCTTCCACGCCGCGGCCTACAAGCACGTGCCGATGATGGAGGACAACCCCGCCATGGCCATACAGAACAACGTCTTCGGCACACGCGTCATCGCCGACCTGGCCGTCAAATACCAGACGCGCAAGTTTGTGATGATCTCCACCGACAAGGCCGTCAATCCCACCAACGTCATGGGTTGTAGCAAGCGCATCTGCGAGATCTACTGCCAGTCGCTCAACAAGGCCATCCAGGACGGCGAGGTAAAGGGCGTGACGCAGTTTGTCACCACCCGCTTCGGCAACGTGCTCGGCTCCAACGGATCGGTCATCCCGCTCTTCAAAGAGCAGATCAAGAAGGGAGGCCCCGTCACCGTCACCCACAAGGACATCATCCGCTACTTCATGCTCATCCCCGAGGCCTGCCGCCTGGTGCTGGAGGCTGGCACGATGGGCCACGGCGGCGAGATCTTCGTCTTCGACATGGGCGATCCTGTCCGCATCGCCGACCTGGCTCAGCGCATGATAGAACTCTCGGGAGCCAAAAACGTCAAGATCGAATACACGGGTCTGCGCGACGGCGAGAAACTCTACGAGGAGGTGCTCAACGACGCGGAGCAGACCAAGCCGACCGTCCACCCGAAGATCAAGGTGGCTGCCGTCCGCGAATACTCCTACAAGCTGGCGCGCAAGAACGAAATGGACCTCTACGACCTCTCCCTGCAGTATGACGACATGGAGATCGTGAGAAAAATGAAGGAGATCGTGCCGGAGTATAAGAGCCGCCACAGTAAGTACGAGGTGCTCGACAAGAAGTAAAGCGCCAACCTCTCCCACCACCATAAAACCATCAAGGCGTCTCTCCACGGAGACGCCTTGATGGTTTTTTCTTGCCCAGCGCATGATGGCACTTTCTTGCCCTATAATGGTACAAAATGCCGTCAGCCAACTATTGCGAGAATGCCGAAACAAAAACGTTAAACGTTAAGATGTAAGGTGGATTGCTCCAATGGAGAGATGCCGAAACAAAAATGTTAAGCGTTAAAGCGTTAAGATGTAAGGTGGCAAGTCGATTGTTAACACCGGAAATAGCTATATTTGGAACAGAAAAATAACTTTTCTTTCGTTTGCTATTCCAAATTTTACTACCTTTGCATCATGATAACAGACTTAGAGCATATTGGCAACATCCCTGTGAGCACCGCTACGCTAGCATCCCTGTTCCCCAAACTGGAGGCAGGCAACCAGAAGGTGCGCCAACTTGAGGCAGCGGGCAAGATCATCCGACTCAAGAAGGGGCTTTATGTGCTCGACCCCAAGGTCTCGCACGTGGCTCTATCTACCGAATTGATAGCCAACCAACTCTACACCCCTTCATACGTCTCCATGCAGACGGCCTTGCGCTACTACGGACTGATACCCGAAGCGGTTTATACCACACAGTCCATGACACTGAAGCACACGCGTCGTTTCGACACGCCCGTGGGACGATTCGAGTACCAAAGGGTGGCTCGCGAGGCTTTCCCGATAGGCATCACAAGCATCAACAAGCAGAGCTACGCTTTTCTGATGGCCACGCCCGAAAAGGCACTCTGCGACCTGATAGCCCACTCGCCCAAGCTCTATCTTCGCTATCTCAAGGACGTCGAGACCTATCTGGAGGACGACCTACGCATGGATATAGAAGACTTCCTACACATGGACGCCAGCATCTTTGAGCGCTACGCCCAGGTAGGTGGCAAGAAAGCCAATTCTATCGAAACCCTGATAAAGTTTCTGAAGAAATGAGCAACGAAATATTCAACCGTTCAGCTTGATTGCTCCAATGGACGGATGCAGAAACAAAAACGTTAAACGTTAAACGTTAAAACGTTAAGATGTAAGGTGGCCCATCCATTGGAGCAGTCTTTTGGTCGTTTGTCAGAATGTGGTGCGCAGTAGTTTGCGGTAGGACTTCTCATCGTTCCTCTCGATCAGCCCCTGCTGCTCCCATCGGTAGAGCATCATGCCGACCCGCGCTTGCGAGACGCTGCATCCGCGCAGACTGATCGTGGCCTCGCGAGCCTCCTGGGCGGTGAAGACCATCTTCAGCTGCTGGAAGATCGTGTCGTTCTTGCCCTTGCGGCTGCGTTTGAAGGCCGAGTGAGGGTAGGCGCTGGAGGAGAAGGCCGCCTCGATACGCTGGCGGAAGAAGTAGAGCGCATTGTCGAGCATGTAGTCGGCCAGCAAGTCGAAGACCTCGAGCATCTCTGGAGTCTGCTCCTCGACCACCATCGTGCGCCACAGCGTGGGATCGCTTCTCAACTTATCCTCCGCACCCTTCACGCCGTGATCCTGGATGAGCCGCTCGGCCACGCGGCAGAGCATCAGGCAAGTCATCATGCGCATCGTCGTGGGGCAGATGCGGAATCGCATGCGCGCCAGCGTCTTGTCGTCGTTTCTCATACCCTCCAGTCGTATCACCTCCAGCCACCTGCGGCCTGTCGCCTCCAGCTTCTCCAGCTCCACGTCGCCACTCATCAGGGGCAACAAATGGGCCACCTGTTGGATCTTCGCCTCATGCGCGTCAGTCAGATGGTAGAGGTTTTCCGCCAGCGGCGCGAAGGTGTTGTCGGGCGTGCGGGCCAAGGCCAGTCGGCTCAGAAAACCGTCCGTATAGTTGGTGACAACACGGAAGAGAGCGTCCGGCGTGCCACACATCACGACGTTCCACAACAGTTTTTCGATGTGCACATTGACCGCGTCCACCGACTTGGCCTCGCGGTCGTAGGGCGTGCCGTCGTAGGCCTGTCGCAGCATCACGGAGAAGTCGCCCATCGCCGTGCGCCAGCGCTGCGCCACGGTGTCGGCCTCGGGCGTGAAGGAGAAGGCGTGCTTGCCCAGCGTGTTGGCCAGTCGCTCGGCGAGATTGGCCACGGTGCTATTGAGCGTCAGGCAGCGGACGGGATATTTCGGTTCCTCCGGCTGCTCGCTCTTGTTCTTCGCCGCCCGCTTCCGTGCGCGCCAGTCCTCCTCCGCCGCCAGATAGGCCTTATCGACCCGCTTCACCTCCGAGACCCAAGCCCCCACCACGGGGTCTATGTTGCCCTTGCCCGAGGCGAAATCGCCGGCGATATAACTGATGAGGTTGAGCTGCGACCAGTGACCGTGAATCTGGATGCGCACGCCCGTGGCCAGCATTCCGATGGCCGGCGTGATGGCAAAGATAGCAGGCATGGCGAGATGCGGACCCACGGCGCTGATGCTCTCCTTCACGCCCTGCGGCATTTCGGGCAGCGCATCGTAGTAAACGAGCCCGTCCTGCTCTGCGTCCATATCCTCCAGTCCTTGCTCGTAGGCCAGGTCTTCTCTCACGCTCTCGATCACATCCCTCATCCTGCGCGGCATTTGCGTCCGCTTCTCGGCGAGCGCAGCGTCGATACAACTCATCTTCACCGCCTCCGACAGTCCGCCGTAGCACGGGATGATGCGGCCCAACAGCTTGCGGTCGTTGTCGCAGATGTTGCGGAGCCCCAGAGCCAGCTCGAAAATGAGCGTCTGGGCATTGGCCGTCACCGGCTCCTCGCCCTCGTTGTAGAGCCTCCACCAGCAGGCGATGAGACGGTCGTAGGGGATTCCCATGTAGGCCAGACCCTCAGACTCATCTGCAACATCAGCAGCACCAGCAACATCGGCAGCACCAGTAGCGTCGGTAACATCAGCAGCATCGAGCTCGTCAGCAGCGATTGTAGCGTCAGCAGCGTCGGTAGCGTCAGCAGCAACTGTAGCATCGGCAACATCGGCTGTATCTGCAGCATCGACACTCACCACTTCGGAACCCTCCACAGCCTCCGAATCCTCCTCTTGCGAGCAGTCGGCAGCCTGCTGGTCCACCACTTGCGAATGGTCGTCCGCGTTGTCAAGATTCATCTCTTGTGTTTTGACGGCGTCGTTTAGGTTTTGGCCGTCCTGGTAAATTTCTTGCTTGTCCATCATAGCATGGGTTTTAATCATTTAACAAAAGTGTTTAAGGGGGAGGCGCAGGCTCCCATCACGGCGAGTCAACTCCCACGGTTTTCTTATTAGTAATTGACGGTCCGCCCTTCGAGCAAGACCTGTATCACGAATGCAAAGGTACAACATTTTATCGAGACGACCAAGGCCATTTCCAAGAAACCTTCATTACTTTATAACGTTTAACATTTAACGTTTTCATTTTCACATTCTATCAATAACCGCCCGATTATCTACACTATTGTAGTTTTTACAACTCATGCAAGAAAAACACTCTTCGAATAGAAAAAGAAGGAAAAAACAGCAGAAAACGAGGTGATGTAAAAAATACAAGAAAATAGTATATATAATATATTATATATACTATTTTCTTGACTATAGAACACCGTTTCAAAAACGTTATAATGTTAAACGTTAAAACGTTATAATCAACCCCTCCATATCACTCTTAACGTTTAACGTTTTCTCTTCTCCACTAACCACCCATTCTCACGCAAAAAGCACTCCAAGCCCCATGCAAACGACAGTTCACAACCCATGCTTACAACAACTCACAAAGCATGTAAACGACGGTTCTCGCCCCATGCCAACAGACGCCCAGAAACGTCCCTCAGTTACCCTCCGCGCCAGTCATAAGCAACCATCCGCCTCGCCCCTAAGCTATCATCGCCAAGGTCCCCCTAAGTGGCACTCAAGCAAACAACCCAGCAGCCGCCTTGCTCGCCTTGATAAAACCCACAAAGCACCGCAAAACTTAAAACAGAATGCCACAAAAGTTAGTGGTAAAACACCACAAAAGCTAGCGGTAAAATGCCACAAAAGTTAGTGGTAAAACACATAATCAATTGATTTCCAACCACGTTGCACACATCATCAATTACAGACAAAACACGGTTTGTTAGAACGTTTTTGTTTGGGCATCTTTGCTTTGATGTTGCTCAGACAAAAGAAAGAAGTCACGTTGCCACGAAATCACGCCTTAGAGTAAATCTATCCCCCCTTGATATGGCAGACTCACGTTCTTACATGATAACGTTATAACGTTTAACGTTTTCAAAATCGCATACGCCTACCACAACAACCCACGAGAAAATCAAACAACTCCAAGAAAAGAGCAATCCATAAGACAGAGTTAGAACTTGCCTAAAACTAGAAAGAAGCATCAAGGATATTACGGAAACAACTACGAAAACTCCCTATACTACAACGGAAAATCCTGCCAATACAATGGAAACCATTCTAAACACAATCTGTAATAATCCTAAGGTAATGGCAAAAGAGATAGCACCCACATGTTGCTGAAAAACGGAGGATATCCTATAATTTTCATTTGGACATTCTTTATATAGAAAAATTTGCCGTATCTTTGCCAAGAGATAGGATCACTATATGACAAGTAATTATTTAAATAGGCTAAAAGTAGTTCTTGCAGAAAAGCAGTGGACGAACAAATGGTTGACAGAACAATTAGGAAAAGAACAAACAACCATATCAGAATGGTGTACCAATTCAAGCCAACCAGACTTAGGCTATCTGATCCCAAAATATTAGACGTGGAACTAACTGACTTAGTGCAGTTCGAAGAATTTAAAAAGAAGCAGAATGAAAAAAGAAGAAAAATTTTGGCACATTCAGATGCATTTACCGGAAGGCAAAGATGGTGTAGTTATTGATTCATCACGTATGCTGTTGGAGGCAGAGCCAATAATAGGAACAGGCGAATGGAATGACGCACAATGTAGAAACTTCAAAACTATAGACAATGGCAATATTGTATTAGTTAGAAAAGGAAGCCAAGCATTAGCCTTGTGTCAGATTATTGGAGATAATTTCACAAGTGATAGTTTAAGTGAAAAATATATCAATATTAATTTTCGAAAAGTAAAAATAATCGCATGGGCGAACGAATACAAACAACCTCGTCCTGGGCTGTTCTCACAGGGAACATTCAAATCATGCAGTAAGGGAACAGAACAATATAGTTATATTGAAAGTTGGTTGAAATATATGAATGGCATTGGATATTTAGAAAAGTGCGCTAAACTTCTTAGTAAAAAACACAACATTATATTGCAGGGCGCTCCTGGAACGGGTAAGACCTACAATACGGCAGCCATTGCCTTAAAAGCATTGGGCGTAAAAGATGTTGACCTTACTGACCACAAAGCAGTAATGGAACGGTATGACGAATTGCTTGGCAATCAAATCTTCTTCACGACCTTCCACCAGTCACTTGATTATGAGGATTTTGTGGAGGGTCTGAAGCCGCATGTCCAGACAGATAATAAAGGAAACTCTATTGGCGTAACCTATGAGCCTGAGGATGGCATCTTTAAACGTGCCTGTAACGTGGCTCAAACAGACCAAAGCAAAGACATTATTAAATGTATTGATGATTACATTCAAAAAATAAAGGGGTATGAGAATAAGCGAGAAATACCTACAGTCTCAGGCAAATCAGCGCTCTATGTATGGTGGCCTGAAGGTAATAACACTATAAGTACAAGAAGCGTACTGTCACAAAGCACAAAAGGAGATCAATATACACCTTCACCATTGAATATAGAAAAGGTGAAAATGCAGGCTCTTGGTGAGGGTGAAGAAAATAATTGGCGACAATATGCCCAAGCATTTATTAATGCCGTCAAAAGAGAATACTTCACTACTACCAACAAGCCCGTCGTCCTCATTATCGACGAGATAAATCGAGGAAACGTATCGAAGATTTTCGGTGAACTCATCACTTTGCTGGAATCAGACAAGAGAAGTCAAGGCAATCATCCCATCAAGGTGATTCTTCCATATACAAAGGAAGAGTTTGGAGTGCCTTCCAATCTGTATATCATAGGTACGATGAATACAACAGACCGAAGCACTGGCACACTGGACTATGCCATACGCAGAAGATTCGCTTTCGTAACCCTGCAATCAGACCCCTCTATCATTGAGAAACACTACGATGAATTAGGAGATGCTGCATTAAAGGACAAGGCTGTGGCATTGTTCGATGACATCAAGAAGTTCATCGAAAGCCCGAAGCATCTCTGTGGCGACATGAGTATTGATGACCTCATGGTAGGTCATAGCTATTTCATGGCTGATGACGAGGAAGAACTGAAGGATAAAGTTGAATACGAGATAGTCCCTCTTATCAATGAGTATATCAACGACGGCATACTCAATGTGAAAAATGAGGAAAAGAAAGCCGCGTTTGACTCTTGGCGTTTATTGGCTCCAATTCAAGAAATTGACGAGGACGAACAAGAAGAGGACAAATAATAGATAAAAAGACAGCATATATGAAGCCCATTGTGATTCAAGAACACGAACAACTAAGCATCGAACAAAACGATAGATATGAACGTCTAAGTCTTGTTCGATGGGATAAGCCTATGGATAATTCGCCATGGGGCTATTATGCTTCATATATGATTGGAGCAGAATGGATAGACGATAAAGAAGCATTGGTCGTGACAACAAAAAAAGGGATGGAGAAAATAGACTTCTTAACCATGTTCATGACCTGCTTCACATCTGATTTGTCCGTAGAGGCATTCTCCGAAATATATAACATTGACTGTGAGGCACCAACCATTCATGCTCCTTCATTAAAGGGTGTGCTAAGCCCTCTTATCGTTCTGCATTTTCTTGGCGTTGTCAGCAGGATAAGGTCTTTGAAGAAAGGCTATGTTCACTATCGCGAGAACCTAAAGAAGGTAAAAGGGCATATACAAGTGATGAAGAACGAGCGAAAGAATATTGCTGTCAAACGATTTGACAGAGTTTTCTGTGACTATGACGAATACACAGCTAACATTCCGGAGAATAGACTGATAAAGAAAGCTCTTTTGTTTTCAAAGCAGATACTAATGCATATCATCGAAAAACATCAATCTGGCACTAAGGCTAAAATAATGCTATCAAGGGCACTCGCCATGTTTGAGAACGTAAGCGAAGACGTACAGACAAGGGATGTGAGACAAATAAAGGGAAATAAGTTGTTTTCTGAGTACAACGAAGCTATTCGTCTGGCAAAGCTCATTCTCCAACAATATGACTATAGCATAAGCAAAGTAAGCATGGAAGAAGAAAACATCTCACCGTTTACACTCGACATGTCATTGCTGTATGAGCATTATGTATACGGATTGCTTCGGGAGGCATATGGAAAAAGAATATCATATCAATATAAAGGCGAGACCGGCTATCCAGATTTCCTGTATTGTTCGAGCGGTTTTAGAGCCATACTCGACACCAAGTATATCCCTAAATATGAGGCAGCTTTGCTTGATAACTATGTAATCAGGCAGTTGAGTGGTTATAGCAGAGACTTACCCATATTGAAAAAGCTTGGCTACAAAGATATTGACGAAGAGTCTCCTGTCCCCAATGTTCCTTGTATTATCATCTATCCTAAAGATGGTGATGATGTCAAGAACCCTTTTAAGAATAGTGAACTTAAAGACTTATGTGAAAAGCCTGTACGCAAATTGGCAAGATTTTATAAGATTTGTATTCCACTACCCGTTATGGAATCTAAAATATAAATATTATGGCAAAAGACTACAGCGAAGACCTGCTCATACAAAAGAGATTGCAGTTCACTTTTGTGGCTCCTTAGCCTTCCAAAACCGTCCTATTAACGTCTTAACGTTAGTATTTTTAACGTTTTCAAAATCACATACGCCTGCCACAGCAGCCCACGGAAATACCAATAGCTCCAAGAAAAAAGTAATCCTGATAGAATCGAAACTTGCCTAAAACTGGAAAGAAACATCAAGGATACTACGGAAACAACTACGGAATCTTCTACCGACACTACGGAAACAACTACGGAAACTCCTGCTAATACTACGGAAACTATTCTAAAAATCATCCGTAATAATTCCCAATCATATCATCATCCTCCATATTGAGCTACATATACAACAAATTGCCTACACAAGACAACCACACGCCCTTCATCTGTAGCATTTAATGACTACTCAAACGAGAGTGTTAATTGTTTCGGTTTGGGCCTAACTACTGCTTTTGTAGCTGGATTTTCTTTCTCATTTGAAATGATCCTGACGACATAATAGTTAATCCCAGAAACGTTATTATCTTCATAGCATTTCAAGAGGGAATCTGCCAATTCTGATGGAATATGCTCAACATTTGGAACATGGAGTTTACGAAGATATTGACTTTGCCAGCGCGCATAACCACCATTCATGTGATTGGTAAGGTTGTCCAACTGGTTGCGTACAAATTCAGACATTAGAATAGCCGCTAGTATTCTCAGCTGGCGCATTTCATTTCCCGTAATGTAGTAAATGTTATGCTGAGGATAATAGTTTCCTTCGTCAACAAACACATACCTGTTACCTGAAATATCTGGCAACAAAATCTTTGGAGAATGCTGCAATGTGGAGGACACGGAATCAATTGTACCATACCATCTAGACGGATTCTTACGAGCCTTGTGTCGTGCAGCCAAGCGTTCTTTATAACTCTCTAAATAGGCCTTTGCATGAGGGTAGGAATCAAGAGAAATCAGGTTGCCATTCTTATCATATGGATTCAAGAAGTATCTTCCACCCCATGTCATTTTGTCTCCACTAAGATCTTTCGCATTGATGGCAGGAAGCAGAAGCTCGTCTTCTACCTTACCTTTCAACTCTTTAGAGATAAAAATATTGTCAGCTCCTGTTGCTACACCAATTCCTATCTTGAATTTTTGGTCCTCAATTAGGCTAAGCTCATGCTCTTGGGCGTTAAAAACATTACTCCAATCCTCATCTTTTGGTGAATCGTAGCTCACATATTCTGCATTTTTCAACGATGCGATGCTAGATATATTTGCATATAGTAGTTTCTCGCCCTTTGCCTTATTGCTAATAATGGTTATGGCAGGATAAGCCAACACATCTTCTTGGAAGGCATCCGCACTCTCCATATTGATAATCTTCTCTATGGAGTAATAGGCAGCAACTAGTTTTCGAAGCAATTTACCGTATTGATTTTTCATCCATCGATTAGCGCAGATAAAACAATGCTTGCCCCCAGGATTCAACTGAGTCAATGATTTTTCGAAGAAAGGAACATACACGTCGGCTCTATAGTAGAATGTGGGAAAATTCTTATATTGAGCCAACTTATCCCCAGGTATTTCCTCATAACGAATGTAAGGAGGATTACCCATAATAATATCAACTGGCTTGTGTGAACTCAACAAATAATCCTCTACAAACAGGTTCTGCTCGGGATGTATAATCTCCGGGAACTCTGTCTTGATGCGATTGGTACAAACAGCTATCTTGACTGCATCTATGTCAGACGCAAATACACTCTTATGATAAGCCTCATTCAAGTTAAAACCAAAAGTCAAAGAGGATTGTTTTAACCTCCGGATAATCTCTATAATGAATTCTCCCTCACCACATGAAGGCTCCATGATAGAGATAGAAGAAAGATTGTCCGATGCTTTATAACCAGCCTCGTCCAACATAAATTCAACAACCTCTGGCTTTGTAAAAACATCACCGTGCTGCCCTCCATTAGATCTTATTCCGTATGTATTATTTGAATTCATCTGCTAATCCTAAAAGATACCCTCTGAATGAATTGATAAAAGTATCGATTGAAATGTTTTCGGCAAGGCTCTCATAGCTATTCTTGTTTTCTGTAGCAATCAAAGCAACAGCATTGTACTTATGCTCTAATACAAGACGCTGGCAAAGAATACGATAACGGTCAAGGTAAGTTGAGTTCTTAAACTCCGCACGAACAGGAAAGTGGGGCTCACTTACTTTTACAGCATGCGTACTTTCTTTATCCTTGCCGACCACCATCAAATAACCAAGCCATGGTGATTGATTACACGTGAAAGCATGCTCACGGAATCCTGTCCAAAAATCTTCAGAAGAACCAAGAGACTCCTCTGTACGATTATTCAGATTGTTTCCGTATGACCCTATCTGCGATTTAAGTTCAATAGCAGCAATCAGATTCTTCTTCGGAGATACTATGATCAAATCCCAATCTTTCGTTGCTCGATAATAGCCAGGTATGTGATTGTTCTTCAAACAGACACAAGCTTTTGGTACACCTGCGTCAACAGCAACTTGGGTGAGCAGTGCCAAGAATGCATCTAGCTGCTTGCCAGCAAGCACATTCCCCTGTTTCTTCTTAGTATCCCAAAAGAACTTAATTGATTCTGCGATTTGTTTGTTATATTTCTCATCCATAATCTGTTGACTGCTTTTTACTTCGCTTTATGACTTTTCTTTTCAAGAATTATCATTATTGGAACACAAAGATAATAACAAAAAGTGTAGCATCCATAAAACGCTGAGAAAAAAAACGGAATTTGGACATAATTAACAGAAAAGACCGCTATAGAAGTCTCAAAAAAATGCGTACCTTTGCAAGTGAGGGCGACAAGAAGTCACCAGACCAAAAGGCATGGACAAGAGTCGCTCTCGCAGGAAAAGACTTAAACAACACGATGGCCCATGGAGATACTCTCTCATTTTAGGACGATAGAAGAACTCACCAAAACATTGTCGCGCGAGCAAGGGTTGCTGAGCGAGATGTTTGAGAAACGAAAACTGATGAAGTTTCCGTTAGGAGTGGCTTTGGAGCTCGTCGGGGGAAACGAGATGCGTCTCAGAAGGCTCATTGACTACGGGGTGCTGGTCGAAACGGGCAATACGGTAGAGATCGAGAGCGACTACCTCAACTTTTTCGAGGAGGTGCTGAATGTCAACGAGGAAATCAGCGTGTTGAGCGTCCAGGAGTGTATCAATACGCTGAAAGAGTATATAGGTTATTACCTGCAAGAGACCAACATCAACCGAAAGGCGGGCTACCAAGACAGCGTGCGGCAACTGCTGAAAAAGACAGGATTCAGAACCCTGAAGAATGTCGTGGACTTGAAACGCAATATGGACAATGCCTACAAGCAAGAGCCCAACTACGTCATCAAGAAAAAGAAGCTGCAGAATATGGACGAGAAGAGCCATAGCATCCGAGCGATGATACAGGAGTGTGAGAAACTGATCGACAACGAGCAGGCTTTCTTCCTCATGGCCAACGATCCCCACATGGCCAAGACGTGCAGCGACGTGAAACACGACTTTGTGGAGGCTTATCATGCGCTGATGGAGATAGACAGACAGATCATCATCTACATCAACCAGATAGAACATCAGAACCAGCTCTACAAGAAAATACGCAAACTGAAATACCTGCAGGACCAGTTGCTCATCAAGACGGACACCAATCTGCTGCAAGTCCTCGAAGATAACAACCCCGTCTGGATGGAGTCGCGGCAATATAGCAGGATCCGCCTCTCGCTGGAAATGCTAAGGGAGAACGACCAGGCGACAGCCATTCTGAGACGGATAGCGGAGCGCAACGGACTGAAGAAGACGGCCAGAACCGAGGCGGAACCACTGACCGACGTAGACCTACAGGAACATACGCTGAGGCTGAAGGAGGTGGATCCTACAGAGGTGTGGAATGCTTTTTCTGCGTCGAGCCACAATCTGTTTGACTTCATTCTGAGATACGACTACAAGGCGAAACGCAGTCTCGAAGACCATGCTGCCCTCTTCTGCCAGCTGGTCATCCTCCATCCGGACGAATGTCGGACGACGGGGAGATATGCGACTTATCAAGACATTGAATACCCAATCATCTATGCGAAATAACACCCAAAAGATATATGAGCGACTGAGCCGGGGAGAGTTTCTCTCGATTGACAGCGCGGACGCCTCCACCCGTCATCTATATGAGGACATAGAGGAAAACTACGAAGACTACGCCGACTACTTCAAGGAGATCGGCCTTCGGCTGGAGACTGGCAATGGATATTTCTATTTCTCGCGAATAGGCGAGGGAAAGCAGTCCGTCGAACAGAAACTGGACAGTTTCTCCAAGTGGCTCGACTACCTGGACTTCTTGAAGTGCTACAATCAGTCGTTCGCTGCTGGCTACCAGTTTCGCAAGAGCCATCTGGTGGAACAGATAAGCCTGGACATCGAACTAAAAGAGAAGGCAGGCCATCTGTTCAGAAAATACGGCGTAGGATCCTATCTGGAGATCGTAAACAAGCTGATTCAGGAGATGCTGGGTATGGGCTTTGCCGAATGCGTCAGCGAGCAGGACGAGACCTACAAGGTCACTTCCGCCTTCCACTATGCCGAGGAGCTGGTCAACATGATTCAAATAGCCAACGAAGATGAAACACCTGAATAAAATCATATTTATCAACAGCGCCAACATCCCGTATGCGGAGATTTCGGTGGATGGCAATGTGCATTTCACGGGCACGCAGGGTGTGGGAAAAAGTACCGTGCTGAGAGCGTTGCTCTTCTTCTACAATGCCGACAAGCATCGCCTGGGCATCCAGCAGGGACAGAAGACGTTTGACGAGTTCTATTTCCGCCAGTCCAACTCGCACATACTCTACGAGGTGATGCGTGACAACGGGGCCTACACCATTTTGGTGAGCCGCTATCAGGGGCGGGCTTCATGGCGATTCATCGACGCGCCCTATCAGCGCAAATGGCTCATAGGCGAGGACAAGCAGGTGCTGAGCGACTGGGTGAAGATCCGTGAGCGCATAGGCAAGCAGGTGGCGGTTTCGGCAAGGATCGACTCGGGCGTGATGTTCAGGGACATCATTTTCGGCAACACACGCGACCATAAATACACGCGCTATGCGCTGGTGCAGAGCGCACACTATCAGAACATTCCGCGAAGTATCCAGAACGTGTTTCTAAACACCAAGTTGGACGCCGACTTCGTGAAGACCACCATCATCCAGTCCATGACGGACGAGGACCTCCCCATCGACCTACAGACCTACCGACGACTGGTGACTGACTTCGAACGCGAGTATGACGAGATAGACTGCTGGTTTCGTCAGACACGAGACGGCAACTACCCCGTGCGCCAGCAAGCGTTGAAAATAGCGGAACAGGGGAGAAAGATTGTGGCGCTCGACCAACAACTGCTGGACGTATGGCACAGGCTGAATCATGCCGTGGCAGAAAGCGAGCAGCAGATCCCGCTCTTGGAAGCCGAGGAGGCAGAACTCAAGACGAGCATCGGCAAGGAGCGCAAGCGAGAAAAGGAGCTCGCCGACGAATATGGCAAAGAGAGAGACTCCCGGAACCAGGAATTGGGTGCAAAAAAGAACAAGCTGAAGGAGATAGCGCAGACAAGAAAGGAGTTTGAGGCCATGGGCATAGAGGAGAAGCTCGCCCTTGCCCGCCGCGAGGAGGCGACCAAGCAGGAGGCTGCCGAGAAACAAATGCTACTGGACGACCTTCTGAAGACGCACGCCTCGATAGAGGAGAAATACAACATAGCCAGAGGAAAACTGGAAAATGCTCATCAGGCGTTCGAGAATGCTCAAAAAGAGGCGTACTATAAGAAGCAGGCCGCACAGCAGACGGAGCGCAAGCGCTTGGAAGAGGAGCGCACCAAGAACAGGATTCGACTCACGGAAGCCTTCAACGACTGGCGACATGAGTCTGACGAACGTCTGGAGACGTTGGCGGCAGAGCAACACAGAGCTGACAGCGCATGGAGGGAACTCCGCCAGTGGCACCCTCGGGCTGAGGACATCAAGCAGGTGAGGGAACAATTGCAACAGTTGGCTATGGCCGAGAAAGAAAATGAGGTCCAGAAAAATGCCGTGAAAAGCCAGATCGACCGGATCACCGCCCAATATGAGGCGAAAGAGGCCGAACTGAGGCAAGCCTCCAGTCGCGAGCAGGAGCGCCTGGAAGGGCGGCGCGACCAGGTGCGTGGCCAAATAGCGAAGATCGATGGTTTGCTGGCCCACCTGGAGGGTTCGCTCTACCATTGGCTTTGCACCAATGCCGAAGGTTGGGAGCACACCATAGGCAAGGTGGTCGATGAGGAGCGCATCCTCTACGCAGAGGGTCTTGAGCCTCAGAGAGACACTGCTTCTAACAGTTTCTTTGGCGTAAAGCTCAACTTGGACAAAATAGACTCCGTGCATCATACGCCCGAGGAGTATAGGGAGGAGAAGAAGGCGTTGGAAGGGGAGGTGCGGAAGGTCAATCGGCTACTCTCCCAACTGCCCATTGAACTTCAGGACGAGATCTCTAAACTCGGGAAAAAATATGCCTCAGAGATCAAACCGCTTCGCGAACAAGCGACGTTGCTAAGAGTAGAGGAAGACCAAATACCCGTCAAGCGGCAGAACCTGGAGAACCAGCTGCACAAGCTGGAGATGGAAGAGCAGGAACTCATCGAAAAAGAGGAAGAGGTTCGCCAGCGGGCCTTCAACGAAGCACTGCTGAAAGTGCAGGAGGAGAAGGACAGGCGCGAGAAAATGGAAGCCAAGAACAAAAAGGAACTCAAAGAACTCGACACCGCCTTCAACAGGTCGGCAAAAGCGCTCGACCACGATCTGCGCGCATTCGAAGAGGAGCAGGTAGCGGAAGCATCCATCAGGCACAAGGAGTTTACAAAGCAGAAAAAACAACTTGACGAACAGCAGAAAGCCGAGCTTGCGGGCCAAGGCGTGGATGTTTCCCTGCTTGCACAATATCGCAAGGCGCTGGAGGGGTTAAGGGCGTTGTTGGAGAAAATCGAGGCTGAGCGCCCCGAGGTGATCAGATATCGCTATGCAGAGCAAAATCTGTTTGCCAAGGAGCCCGAAATCAAAAAGAGCATCAAGGACATAGAACAGCAACTCGCCATGATGCGCCAACGCTATGAGGACAAGCGGGCGCGAATGGAGAGGAAGCGACAGGAACTGGAAGAGCGCCAGAAGGCGGTTGGCAAGAATCTCGCCCATAGGCGAGAGGGACTGAAGCAGTATCATCAGATCGTGGAGAATGAGCACCTCGTGCCTGACACGTTTCTCTCCGACGACAAAGCCACAACGACCAGCCAGGACTGCCAGCAACTGTTGAGCCAGCTGCGCGGCACGGTGAACCAGAAACGCGAATCGATAGACAAGCTGAAGGACGCGGTGGTTGGGTTCAACCGCAATTTCAAGCCGCAGAATGCTTTCCATTTCAACACCATGCCCGTGACGGACCACGACCATCTACAGATAGCCGCGGACCTGCAGGACTTCATGGACAACAACAAGATAGAGGAGTTTCGCCGTCGTACCAGCGAACACTACAAGGACATCCTGGGACGTATCTCGACAGAGATAGGCGCACTGATGAGACGCCGCTCGGACGTGGACCGTGTGATACAAGACATCAATCGCGACTTTGTGGAGAAAAACTTTGCCGGAGTCATCAAAAGCATTGAGCTCAGGGCCAACGAGTCGTCCGACAAACTGATGCGGCTGCTCATGTCCATCCACGACTATACGGTCGAGAACGAATTCTCCATCGGCGAGCTCAACCTATTCTCGGGGGACAATCGCGACGAGGTGAACCGCAAGGTGGTGGACTATCTGAAGAGCCTCGCCCATCAGTTACTGAACGAGCCCAACCGTCCAAAAGTCTCTCTTGGCGACGCCTTCCGCCTGCAGTTCCGCGTCAAGGAGAACGACAATGACACCCTCTGGGTGGAGCGTATCAACAATGTGGGGTCTGATGGTACAGACATTCTGGTGAAAGCGATGGTGAACATCATGCTCATCAATGTGTTCAAGAAAAAAGCGGCCAAGAAGAGAGGCTACTTTATCGTACATTGCATGATGGACGAGATAGGGCGATTGCATCCCAACAATATCAAAGGCATCTTGCAATTCGCCAATTCGCGAAACATCTATCTCATCAACAGTTCCCCCACGTCGTACAACCCCTACGACTACCGTTACACGTATCTGCTGAGCAAACAGGGTGTGAAAACGAGGGTGGAGAAACTGCTTAAACGGCTCAATTAAGTGTATCATTTATGGCAATAAGCGCGTCTATAAAAACCTTGCTGAAAGGCGAGCAAGTAGCTGGTTCGAAAATGAGCAGGCAGCTGACTGACGAACTGATGGCAGAGGGACTGCTATCCGTAGTGGCCCGTGGATCAAGAAAATCGTATCGGGCGCGAGACACAGAGGCTTTGAGAAGATATCTCATCGACAAGGACGAAAGCTACCGTGTGCTGGAAATCGACGTCTCCGACTCGCGTGCCTCGATGGCGAGAGATACGGGCAACTCCAAACTAGCGGCCGTCCGATCATGTCCAGGATTTCCCATAAACTGCTATGAACCTATTGCGTGTCGGCTGAACGGATCGCCATGGGTGGTGAATCCTCAGGAAGGCAGTTTCCTGTTTGTTGCGGACTGGAAGACATTTGTGATTCCAGAGGATGTCATTGTGGTGGGAATCGAAAATATGGAAAACTTCCGAAAGATTCGCCAACAGCGAGCCCTTTTCTCTTCCGAGCTGGGCCTCCATCGTCTTCTGTTCGTTTCCCGCTATCCACAATCCACAGACCTCCGTTCCTGGTTGTGCTCCATACCAAACCACTACATACATTTCGGAGATTTCGATCTGGCCGGCATAAACATTTTCCTCACGGAATTCCATGCCCACTTAGGAGAGCGTAGTTCATTCCTTATCCCAAAGGATATAGAACAGAGATTGGCAAATAATGGCACAGGACAAAGGTACAATGCGCAATACCAAAAATTCAAAAACCTAGCAACCCATATTCCTGCTCTTCAAAACCTCATTGATGCTATAAACAAATATCGTAGAGGATATGACCAGGAGGGATATATTAGCATTTGACACTATGCTGCCAATCAACACCTTTACAGGAACAGACTCCTTCACGAACCCTTGCGAAGTATTGTCCGTGTTGTAGTCTTAACGTTATAACGTTTAACGTTTTCGTAAACGTATACGCACGCGCCACAGCGGCCCACGGAAATTACAACTGCTCCTACAACATAAAAACAGAGGGTGTGTCAAAACTCCCAATATAAATAAAAAAAACTCGTTGTACGTTCTTG
>ERZ1673743.398-NODE-398-length-67870-cov-124.590253_pt1 | contig 67870 bp, 53 predicted proteins | sample MGYA00580197_ERZ1673743 | MGnify/ENA primary metagenome ERZ1673743 (study PRJEB41218, sample SAMN15661795) | gut metagenome | host: Homo sapiens | place: Canada: London | collected 2015-08-20/2019-03-30 | study: EMG produced TPA metagenomics assembly of...
AGTAGTTTAGACTTTCCGCATGCGTTGCACGCTTCGTTTTGTGCCCTATAATTGCCGGACATTCTCTTATATAATGGTTTTACCTATATGGTGAGGGAACAAAACCGACGCCGCATTGTTGAGTTTCTATAAGACTGTTTATTTGAAAATATATATCTGTTTGTCTGAAATGGATTGGATAGTAAATACATTGCGCGATAATCCGTCGCTTGCCGTGTTCCTGACTCTTGGAATCGGCTTTTTCATAGGACAGCTGAAGTTTAAGTCGTTCTCGCTGGGAACGGTGACTTCCGTGCTGCTGGTAGGTGTGGTTGTAGGACAGCTCGACATACCGGTTCCGGGCCCAATGAAGGATGTGTTTTTCCTGCTGTTCCTTTTTGCGATAGGCTATAGCGTCGGCCCGCAGTTTTTCCATGCGCTCAAGGGCGACGGACTCAAGCAGGTGCTGTTTGCGGTGGTAGTATGCGTGCTGTGTCTGCTTTCAACATGGGGAGTGGCGCTTTGCATGGGATACAATATCGGTGAGGCGGTAGGCCTCCTTGCGGGTTCGCAGACAATGTCGGGGGTGATCGGTGTAGGTACGGACACTATTAATTCTCTTGAAATATCCGATGCGGAGAAGCAGAAAATGATTGAGATGATACCGGTGTGCTACGCAGTTACCTACGTGTTCGGTACCATCGGCTCGGCCTATATCCTGGCAAATCTCGGGCCGTGGCTTCTCGGAGGCCTTAAAAAGGTGAAGGCTGAGACTGCTGAACTTGAAAAGACTCTCAACTATGGATCAGCCACGACCGATCCTAATTATATAAAGGCGCAACGTCCGGTTGTGTTCCGTGTCTACAAAGTGACGGACGCCTTTTTCTCCACGCCGCGCAGTGTGGATGAGGCTGAAGAGTATTTTACGCAGAAAGGGAGAACCATATATCTTGAACGAGTGCGCACTTCTTCAGACGGGAAAATCTACGATATAGCTCCCGGACTTGACATTAAAATATCCGAGGGCGACGAAATCGTGCTCAGCGGACGCCGTGAGTTCATAATCGGCGATGAGAGCTGGATCGGGCCGGAAGTTGAGGATTCCGCACTGGCTGATTTCATGGCCGAGGACATCGACGTAACCGTCGCTTCGAAGAGACTGGCCGGCATCACTGTCGATGAACTCCGCAGGCAGAAATATATGTATGGTGTGGCAATAAAGGGCATAAGCCGCGGAGGAGTGGCGATACCGGTGCTCGCTCAGGTAAAGATACGGCGCGGTGACGTGATATCCGTTGTCGGGCTTGAGCGGGAAGTCAACGCGGCTGCCAAAGAAATAGGCTACGCCGACCGCCGGACTACGAAAACAGACCTCGTGTTCGTAGGCCTTGGAATATTCATCGGCGGACTGCTCGGGTCGCTGGCCATACACATAGGGAAAATCCCGCTGAGCCTGAGCGTCAGCGGCGGGGCGCTTATAGCAGGCCTCGTGCTCGGATGGCTTCGCTCCAAGCATCCTACTTTCGGCCGTCTGCCGAATTCAGCAGTGTGGCTTATGGACAATCTTGGTCTTAATATGTTTATCGCCGTGATCGGCATTTCCTCAGGGCCATCGTTTATTACGGGACTGAAAGAAGTCGGCCTCATACTTTTCCTGATGGGTGTGGTGGCCACCTCAATGCCCCTCATACTCGGCATGTTGATCGGGCGCCATATATTCAAATTCCCGTCGGCCATAACACTTGGCTGCTGTGCGGGAAGCCGCACGACCACGGCCTCGCTTGGAGCCGTGCAGGATGCGATCGGCAGCTCCATACCTGCAATGGGGTATACCGTTACCTACGCCATTGGCAACACGCTGCTCATATTGTGGGGCGTAGTGATTGTGCTGATGATGAGTTGATGACAATCCAAATTATTAACTATTAAAATATTAATATTGTGTTAAATACTGATTTTAAATTCGGGGAGGTTTTCCCGCTCGCCTCTCAGGTGGAGAAATGCGACGACAAGGTTGAATTCCAGAACATAATGAACAACGGCAACGGGGGTGTAGTGCTTCTCGCGTTTAAGGCGGGACTCAACCTGGCAAAACACCTCGCTCCCGCCGAGGTGATGGTATATGCCCTTGAAGGGGAAGTGATTTTTACTATGAACGATCGTCCGCTCCGCCTTCTTCAGGGAGACTTTCTGCTTATGGGCGACGGTGTGCCTCATTCGGTTCATGCAGTAACCGATGCGAAGATTATGTTGGTAAAAATCAAACACGACTGAGTTATGGAAAATCCGGGAATGTTCTGCTATCAGTGTCAGGAAACTGCACGAGGCACAGGATGCGAGATAAGAGGCGTATGCGGCAAGCAGCCTGAAACGTCGGCCCGCATGGATCTGCTGCTGTATGCCGTAAGAGGCGTGGCCCTGATCAATCGTGCTCTGCGGGAAAAGGGCGAACCGTCGCGCGAGGCAAGCCATCTGATAATCGACGCTCTTTTCACTACAATCACGAATGCCAATTTCGACAATCCGTCGCTCGACGACTACATCCGCCGTGCATTCAAGGTCAAAAATCTGCTTGCCGGCACGGCGAAGAAACAGGGGATAGAACTTCCCGGTCTCCCGGAGGTGGAATTTTATGCCAGCCCCGAAGAAGCGGAGAAATACGAGTCGGTAACCGGTGTCCTTTCTGAGAAAAATGCCGATATCCGAGGCTTGAAACAGCTCGCCGTATACGGTTGCAAAGGTATGTCGGCCTACGCACGGCATGCAGCTAATCTCGGATTCGAGGATGAGGACGTGTATGCGATAATTGAGAACGCAATGGCAGAGACCGCACGCCCCGATGCAAGCGCCGACGAGCTGTTCTCGCTTGTGCTGAACGTAGGAGAAGGCGGCGTGAAGGTAATGGCTCTGCTCGACAGAGCGAATACCGAGAGCTACGGCAATCCCGAAATTACGAAAGTCGACATAGGGGTGCGGAACCGCCCCGGAATCCTCATAAGCGGTCATGACCTCAAGGATCTTGAAGAATTGCTGGAGCAGTCGGCGGGCAAAGGAGTCGACGTCTATACTCACTCAGAAATGCTTCCGGCTCAATATTATCCTGCTTTCAGGAAATATCCCCATTTCGCCGGCAATTACGGCAATGCGTGGTGGCGGCAGACCGAGGAGTTCGAAACTTTCAACGGCGTGTTCCTCTTCACCTCTAACTGTATCGTGCCGCCGCGTAAAAACTGCACGTATCTCGACCGTGTATACACAACCGGAGTGGTCGGAATGCCCGGCACTCACCATATAGAGGAGGGGCGCGACGGCAACCCCAAAGATTTCACCGAACTCATAGCCCGTGCGCAGAAATGTCCGCCGCCCACGGAAATAGAGCACGGCGAAATCGTGGGCGGCTTTGCCCACCATCAGGTGCTGGAACTGGCTCCGAAGATCATCGATCTCATCAAGCGCGGGAAAATCCGCAAGTTTGTAGTAATGGCAGGATGCGACGGTCGTTTCCCCTCGCGTGACTATTACACTAAGTTTGCCGAGGCTCTTCCGGAAGACTGCGTCATACTGACGGCGGGATGTGCGAAATACCGTTACAACAAGCTTCCGCTGGGCGACATAGAGGGCGTTCCGCGTGTTCTCGATGCCGGGCAATGCAACGATTCGTATTCGCTCGTGAGAATAGCGCTCGCGTTGCGCGACGCCCTCGGGCTGAAGGATGTCAACGACCTGCCGATAGTCTATAATATCGCCTGGTATGAGCAGAAGGCAGTAATCGTGTTGCTCGCGCTGCTTGCGCTCGGGGTGAAAAACATCCACACGGGGCCAACCCTCCCGGCGTTTTTCACACCTGATATTCTGAAAGTGCTTCAGGAGAAATTCAACATCGGTACAATATCGACCGTAGAAAACGACATCGCCACAATGATAAGCTGAAAACCATTGCGCTTAGAGGTTGTTTTAAACGATCTCTTATCGTTCGCAAGCAAAGTAGATGAGCATTTCAGCTCATTCTATTACAGATAAAAATCCTGTAATTCGGAGAATTGCAGGATTTTTATCTCCTCCTGTTAAGTCCGGGGGTGTTTTAGACAATTTTATGACTGATTGTTAAGATCTAAATCCGGCTTCATGGCTATTCAGACTTTATTCCGGCGACTTTTGGAAATAGGCAATGAGCCTGTCAATACCTTTCTTATGTTTGGATGGATTTTCGGATTTCAGCTTTTCGATATTCTGTAGTTTCCAGCTTACTGAGGGGTAGTTGCTCAAATCTCCGGCGCAGCATTTACTCCAATCAGGATTGCCTTCCTCAAATGAAATGAGAAATGCTTTATCATTATCTGTCAATCCTTGATTTACTACTTCAATCAGATTTAATCTCGCTTTTTGATAATTATCATAATTGAATGGTTCATCGGTCATTCCCTCAAACTGATTGTCGAGAGCCTCCCGCTGGTCAATCGGATTTGGATTTAAGGATTCAATGATTGGCTTGTCGCTTCCAAGAAGGCTGAGCATAAAGCCATTCTTGACTGCTCCGAAACCGTCAGATGTTATGCCTCTGCAATCGAACAGGTCCCGAGGATGTTGGCGACTGAGTGCTGCTGCAATCTTTCCACCATAAAGCTGACTCCATGACACGATATTGGCAAAGCAACTCAACCCGAATTCCGCTTTTGCCTTTTCGCAAAGCTGTATTTTCTCGGTATTGCCTAAAATGCCTCTTTTGGTTCCGTTGACCTCAATCTTAATTGTGGTTCCGTCTTTGGTACACTGTAATTTCCATACATCCGGCTTATGGATGATGCGCATCCCGGGGACAGCCTTCTCTATTGCGGTTTTCAGTGCCGACAGACTCGAGTTGATGTTTGCAAGACTCGTATTCCGGTCTTCCAGCGGTATGTAAGTGATATCAATGTCGACGGAATACCTCGGAAGGTTCCTGTGGAAAAGATTTATAGCAGTTCCACCATGTACGGCGAAATCCCTTATCTTGAAAACAAGCGGCATCACTCTGATAAGGAGTGCGACCTGTCGGCGGTATATGTCATTCATAATCACTTAATTCTTTAGGGACGGTAATGCGATACTTGGAAATGTAAACCCCATTGTCAACGAGCTGAAGTTTGGAAGCCGTCAGACCGAATTTATCCATGTCGAGCATATCAAACCAATAGTGTCCGGCTTTCTCGGCCATATATAGAAACATTCTTTTTATCCGCTGGCTCGATGTGTTTTCAAGCGCGGTCTGTACTTTGTAAGGATCAAGTGATGTCAGTTGCTCCATTATATAATATAGATCCATATAATTATAGTGATCCGGCACGAGATGCAGACATTCCAGAAATGCTTGCTCCGGCGATGATAATATTAAGGAGAGCCCGTTTCTGTCAAGGGATTGGGTTGCAGGATTCTTAAAGATACTCGTATGAAACGGCACTATCGTCATGTCAAATTTTTCACTCCTGACCCAATCATCGGTACTACTGTTCTTAAAAGCGACCATGAGCCGAGGTTTACCCATCGGCACGTAATGATTGAATCCGAAAAGTTCGAGGGCGGAATGTGCTGCTATCCGCGCTTTGTTTTCAGTCTGATGAATGTAGCTGTAAACGGCAGCCAACGCTGAAAGACTGTCATTCTTTCTATACATTACGCCACGCGACAACCCTTCGAGCCATCCTGAATCCCGGTATCTCTTTATGAGTTGAGCAGAGTAGCCCTCTTTCCGAAGCCAAGCGGCAAACAAAAGTCCGCCGGGAACAGCTTCGGTAAAAAGTTGGTTGATTTTTGATGTCATTGCTATACTTATGGTTGATTGTATACTTAAAATATCAACCACAAAATTAATAAAAAAGTTTGCCCCGACAAACTATTGATTAGATAATAATAGTAGCTAATATACTTATTGTGTATTATAGATGGAAAAATTCAACTCATATTACTCTAAATTTTGGATCAGCTGCAAAACCCGGTTGAAATGTTAAAAATTCGCGCACCTTGGCTGACGCCGGTTTCGAGGCTTCGCGCCCTCCGGGGCTCGCCTCGAGTATGTGGGGGTGGCGGTCTGCCCCACGGCTCCGCTTCGCTCCGCGGTGGGTTAAAGAGACATCGCCCTTCCAGGGCTTTAAGGATATTTTAACAACCGTCTTTTTACATTGACCCTAAATTTTCTGTCCGGAATCGGATCCTCAGGCAGCAGGGATATGACATTAAGAAACCGCGCAATATCAGCATATTGCGCGGTTTTTTGCGAGCAAAGCGGCCAAAGGCCGATAAGTCTTGATTTTGTCTTGTGTCGTCCGGAAAGTGTCCGGAACACTTAGTGGAGCTGGAGGGATTTGAACCCTCGTCCAAACGTGGAATTGATGAGCTTTCTACATGCTTAGTTTCCAGTTGGTTTTCGTGGCGCGACAGGCAGGAAACAACCAATCGTGTCCTTATCCTCTAAGAATTCGGCGCTTCGCGAGGCTTCCGGCGCTATATTCCCGATTTTACTGCACCACCATATCGATTAGTCTCGGAAAAACGACTTTCGGGTGATGTCTCGTTTCCGCAACTGTTGCGGAAATAAAGCTAATCTACTGTTCTTCGATTAAGCAGCGAGAGCGTAGTTGTTTTCGCCATTTGAATTTTTGATGTCCCAGATTAAAGAGCGTAGGCATCGTTGCTCTGCATGCTTACCGACCACTTCTACACGCTGTCAAAACCGGTCAGCCCCGTGGTTGATAGGAAATGCAAAGTTAATGCATAAAGCTGCATATGACAAATTCTTTAACGGTATTTAACTCAAATGTTTTTTGACTTGGAACGACAGCGGATTTATGTTATCTTTGCGGTGGCGGGGGACTACTGCTTTCCCCGGCATAATTTCACAAACTTTTCTAATACCCTGATATATGCGATATTTATTGAAATATTTGTTGGCGGCCGTAGTCCTTACGGCTTCGGCAGTGGCTTCGGCGGCTCCGCTGTGGATGGATTTCTCCAATCCGGGTGGGGCGGAGGTGCGCATCAAAGGCAAAAGCAAGTCGCCGGTACTCACGACGGCCGCAGAGGAGCTGCGCGCTCATTTTAACCGTCCGGTTTGCATAGATCTGCGCGGTGACCGCAAGCTCGGTCGCGATGGCTTTACGATTGTCTCCGACGGCAAAACGGGCGGCTACATAATCACCGCCCATGCTCCTGAGGGCGCTCTTTACGGCGCATACGCGCTGATGATGCGCAGCGAGGGCGGGATGCCTGACCCGGTTTTCACGTCCGTACCGGCCTACGATCTCCGCATCCTGAACCATTGGGACAATCTTGACGGGACGGTGGAACGCGGATATGCCGGGCGCAGCCTCTGGAAGTGGGACGAACTTCCGGCGAAGGTGTCGCCCCGCTATGCCGAGTATGCCCGTGCGTGCAGTTCGGTAGGCATAAATGCCGCCGTGCTCAACAATGTAAACGCCTCGTCGCAAATCCTTTCCGCCGAATATCTGGCCAAGGTAGCCGCGATTGCCGACGTTTTGCGCCGGTACGGTATAACCACCTGGCTGTCGGTCAATTTCGCGTCGCCCGTCCAGCTCGACTCGCTTCCGACCGCCGACCCGCTCGACCCCGCTGTGGAGCGCTGGTGGAAACGGAAAGCGGATGAAATCTACAGGCTGATTCCCGATTTCGGAGGATTTCTCGTAAAAGCGAATTCCGAGGGGCAGCCCGGCCCGATGGATTACGGCCGGACGCATGCCGACGGGGCCAACATGCTGGCGCGGGCGCTCAAGCCTCACAAAGGGCGGGTGCTCTGGCGTGCATTCGTTTATTCGCCGCTCGACGAGGACCGTGCCAAGCAGGCGTATCTCGAATTCAAACCGCTCGACGGTAAATTCGATTCCAACGTGGTGCTTCAGATTAAAAACGGGCCTATTGATTTCCAGCCCCGCGAGCCTTACAGTCCGCTTTTCGGCGCCACACCCGCCACTCCCCAGATGGTTGAGTTCCAGGCAACGCAGGAATATCTCGGTCATGCCAACCACCTTGCGTTTCTCGCTCCTATGTGGACAGAGTTCTTCAGCTACGTAAAACCCGAAAGCCTCGTGGCAGCCTCGGCGGTAGCCAACGTGGGTGATTCGGACTGCCTCACGGGCAATCCGATGGCGCAGGCCAACTGGTATGCGTTCGGACGCCTGGCGTGGGATCCTACGCTCGACCCTTCAGAGATTGCCGATGAATGGCTGCGGCTGTCGGTCTACAGACCTGGCGCGAAGCCCGATGAGACAACCCACACGGCCCTGCGCGATATGATGACTCAGAGCCGCGAGGCTGTAGTTGACTACATGATGCCTCTCGGGCTGCACCATATCTTTGCTTTCGGCCACCATTACGGTCCCGAACCATGGTGCGACGTGCCCGGCGCCCGAAAAGACTGGCTTCCGGCCTATTACCACCGCGCCGACTCGCTCGGCCTGGGGTTCGACCGCTCGCCGTCGGGCTCAGGCGCCACCGGCCAATATCCTGAGCCGCTGCGCTCGCAGCTTGCCGACATCAATACGTGTCCTGAAGAATTCATTCTATGGTTCCACCATGTGCCCTGGGACTTCCGCATGAAATCGGGCCGCACGATGTGGGCCGAACTCTGCCATGCCTACAGCCGCGGCGTGGATAAAGCGGCAGATTTTCAGCGAGTATGGGATATGGCGCAACCGGAGCTCAAGCCGGAACTTTATGCCGATGTCCGTTCCCGCCTCATCACTCAGATGCGCGACGCCCGATGGTGGCGCGACGCCTGTCTGCTTTATTTCCAGCAGTTCTCGCGACAGCCGATACCGCTCGAACTCGAACGTCCTGTCCACGAACTCGACGAGATGGAACGGGTAAATCTCGGCATCTCCAATTTCGAGTCGCCGTCGCCTCAGCTGCTCAACAGCGTGCGGTAAAATCACATGACAAGTTCTGCAAGCAGCCGCTCGAACGTGGCGTCGGGGTCGGCTGTCAGACCGGGATGCGGCCGCGAGGTCTGAACCGACGCGCTTCTCACAGCCGTGAGCCAGCGGAACCGCTCGTGTGGCTCAAGAGAGCCTATCACCTCCGACTTCCCCGAAGCAATCTGTCGGAACGACTCCAGCTGACGTTTAAGCAGTTCGATGTCGGCCTCCGGAAACAGCGCGAGAATTCTGGCTGCATCGGCGTGGATTGCGGCGCGCACCCATTTGCGGCGCTTGCACATCATTACCAGTCCGACGTTGACAAACTCTCCCCGTTCGGCGCAGGGGAGGAACTTGATCAGGGCATATTCGTAGGCAAGAAGCTCAGCAGAGCTGTTTTCGGGCTGCGATGGCATGGTCGGTAAAGATTTTAGAGTTTGCAAGACGTGTCTTCATGAATTCGCGATACACTTCGCGGCGCTCCTGAGGTGTGATGCCGGATCCTTCCTCCGTGAGCCATTCCTCCGGAATCAGCGACACAATTCGGTCGATTGCCCCGGGGGTGATTGTGCGCCGCATATAGTCATCGGCCTCGTAGAGCCTTGAGGCCTGAGGCAGAAGCGCGTGATCCTTTACGTAGGGAAACGGCGACAGGGCCGCTTTTTCCCATCCGGTCCAGTTGTGGTGAAAGTAGAGCGACGAGCCGTGGTCGATGAGCCATAAAGCGCCGTCCCAGAGCAGCATGTTGGTATTGCGGGCGGTACGGTCAACATTAGTGAGAAATGCGTCGAGCCATACTATCCGCGAAGCCGTCACGGGGTCGGTGCGGTTCACGGCAACATCCCACGTCATCGAGCCGCCCAGATAGTGCAGTCCGAGGTTCAGTCCGGTGCTCGCGCGCAGAAGATCCTGGATTTCCTCGTCGGGTTCGGTGCGGCCGAAACTCTCGTCGAGATTCAGAAACACCAGTTCGGGCACACGCAGTCCGGCGGCGCGGGCGATCTCGCCGCCGATAAGTTCTGAGATAACAGCTTTGGAGCCGTGTCCGCCGCCGCGGAATTTCACCACGTACCTGAATCCGTCGTCGGCCTCCGCGAGAGCCGGGAGCGAGCCACCCTCGCGCAGAGGTTCTATGTAGCGTACAATATTCTGCCGCCGCAGTGTATTTCCGTTATCCATAATCAATGCATTTTATGACTTAAAAACAACCGGTCGGCGTTTTGTTCAGTGCGCTGAAGGCTGATTCCGTGTTTTGCGGCGATTTCCGCAGGAGAGAGATGCGATTCGTCGGTCTCGAGAAGAAGTCTCTCCGCCGGGATTTCGGCGAGTGTCGCGGGGTTGAAATGCTCTCCGGCCGAGATATAAAATCCGTGGCGCACGAGTTCGCGGGCCAATTGCGGCTTTCCCCGGAAACCGTGGATAATCCACGCCATTTCAGGACGCCGCATATTTTTCAGGGCAATGAGATCCGGGAAACAACCTACGGCATGAAGTATCAATGGTTTGCGCAGACTTTCGCTGAGGTCGATATGGCGCTCAAGCAGAGCGAGCTGCGATTCACGCGAGGCGCCGCGGCGGTTGTCGAGTCCAGCCTCGCCTATAGCCACTACCCTCGGGTCGGCTGCCATCAGCACGAGCCGCTGCAGATCGGAGCCGGTAAAAGAGCCGCTGCGCCAGGGGTGGATGCCTGCGGAATACAGAAAGTTTTCTTCGGGACTGAAATCGTCGGCCGCCGAAGGGTCGAGGCTTGCAATCGCACCGGGGGCGGGAATATGGGTGTGGATATCGGTTATCATGGCACCGGGTCGTAACCGCTTCCACCCCAGGGGTGACAGCGCAGTATTCGTTTGATTGCCAGCCACGAACCGCGGAATATGCCGTGCTTCAGAATCGCCTCCATGGCGTAGGCGCTGCAGGTGGGGGTGAAGCGGCAGACCGGCGGAAACAGCGGCGATATGCAGGCTCTGTAAAAGCGTATGGGAAGTACCAGCGCCCGGCGCGCCAGATTACTGATTCTCTGCATTTTCTTCGGAGAGCGTTAGCGTGATTTTCTGCAGAAGTTTCTCTACGGCGCGCTCCGCCGCACGGTAGTCGAGCAACTCGGCCGCCACGTAGACAAACACAATGTCGACGCGCAGATCCGATGGAATGAGATGGCGGTTAAGCCGGTAGGCCTCGCGGATGCGGCGGCGCATTTTTACTCTGTCAACGGCGTGGCGCAGCCGTTTTTTAGGCACGGAGATGAGGAATTGCGGGCAATCCGCATGCCGCGTGGCATTGAGGCGGTATACCGCTCTGAGGGGATATGCAAGTGCGCTTTTTGTGCCCTCGGCTGTCCGGCTGAACAGACGTCCCACGGCTATTTCGCCGCGCAGTTTTTCTTTTTTGTAAAGCCTGAACGACATTTTCGTGACGGGGAGGGGCAGGGGAATTTGGGGGCTTATTCAGCCTTGGCGGAATCCTCTTTGAGGTAATTGTCGAGGGCGGCGGTCATGGAGGGAGCCTTTACGGTAGGGGCTTCCATGTCGAGGCGGAGACCGGCGTTACGCACTGCCTGGGCGGTGGTTGCGCCGAAGCAGCCTATGCGAATGTCGTTCTGCTGAAAGTCGGGGAAATTCTTCATCAGCGAGTCGATTCCCGAAGGGCTGAAAAACAGCAGCATGTCGTAGTCGAACTTTTCGTCGGGACGGAAATCGTTAGATACGGTTCGGTACATCACGGCTTTGGTGTAGTCTATGCCGTTCTTGTCGAGAATGCTGGTGTCTTCTTTGTGCACGTCGCTTACGGCAAAAAGGAATTTCTCCTTTTTGTGCTTGATGAGCGAGGGGAGCATGTCGTCGAGCTTTCCGTTGTTGCCGTGGAAAATTTTGCGCTTACGGTATACGATATATTTCTGGAGATAGAGAGCGATAGACTCGGTGGTGCAGAAATATTTCATTGTATCGGGAATGCTGACACGCATTTCCTCGCAGAGGCGGAAGAAGTGGTCAATCGCCGTGCGGGCCGTGAAAATTATGGCCGTATAGTCTGAAATCGAAATCTTAGACTGACGGAATTCTTTTGCCGACAGTCCTTCAACCTTTATAAAAGGCCGGAATTCAATTTCTACGCCATATTTTTCAGCGATATCATAGTAGGGAGATTTTCCTGAAGAAGGCTTGGGCTGCGATACCAGAACTTTTTTTACTTTCACGCTCGTCGTTTTATTATAATGGTTGTAATTTTGCGATGAAGAAATAGACTCTGAACAGCAAAATAAGAGGTACTATTTCAAGGGTGCAAAGGTACAAAATAAAATAACTCAAAGAGCTAAATTTGTCGTAAAAAAGCCTAAAACCTTTGCAAATGAATATGATTCGCGCCGTAAAATACAAAAAAACAGAGATTCCGACCATTATCGCGGTCAGACCGGGATTAAACAGAAGGAGCAGCGACGGGATGGTGAGCGACAGACCCAGAAACGACTGCGAGGCGTTGAATCCTTTTATCCATAACCGGGATGTAACCTTGTCGGAAAACACGTAGCCGGTCAGGCGGTAGCTCCACGTCTGCAGCAGATAATAAAGTCCTGCCGCGGCCGACAACAGCAGTATGGCTGGGAAAATTCCTATCGAGGCCCAGAGTGCGGCGCCCGTGCTCACGGAGTAAAGTATAATGCCTTCGCACAGACACACGAGGAGTGCCATCGACAACTGAACGCGGGTCTCGCTGAAGGTTTTGACGTCGAACACGTTCTCGCGCCGGCGCACTGACCAGAGATCCTGCGTGAAGTTTTTGATATAGGTGGAATAATGACTGAAATTCGTCGACAGCAGAACAAATACTAAAATCAGGAGGCAGATAACCCCCGAGTCATAGCCGGGCAGGGTGGAACGCTCCTGCGGGGTCATTCCTTTGAGATAAGGGATGGTGCCTGCGGTCATGCGGGAGCTTTCCGCACCCGACCACGGGGCTTCGGCCTCATGGCACAGTGCGGTGTCCCACGGCATCATCGGAGTTTCCGCAGAGTGAGCCGCGGTGTCGGCGGCAATCAGTGTGTCGGCAGTTTCAATCGGCACTGTCGGAATGTTTTAAAATATAGTCGATTGCCTCCTCGGGAGTATCGACTACTTTGGCAAGTTCAACCGAATTGCGCATGAAACCTTCGTTTTTCATGCGGGCGAACATCTCGAGCAGAGGATTATAGTAGCCGTCGGTATTGACGATTGCAACCGGATACCTGTAAAGTCCCAGCTGGCGCCAGGTCATTATTTCGGCAAGTTCGTCGAGGGTTCCAATTCCGCCTGCGAGAGCTATCGCTCCCCGCGAAAGTGCGGCCATTGAGCTCTTTCGCTCGTGCATTCCGGAGGTGATGATAATACGGGTGAGGCGTTTGCTCTCCCATCCCTTGTCGGCCATGAACTGCGGGATGACTCCGATCGACGTGCCTCCGGCAGCCATTACGGCGTTGATACACTCGCCCATAAGGCCGATGTCGCCGCCGCCGTTTACCAGCGGAATCTTTTTTTCGGCGAGAATTCTGCCCGTCAGGCGGGCGGATTCTTTATATTTCTCGTCGATATCGGTCGACGATGCGCAGTAAACTGCTATGCCTTTTGTATCCTTTTTCATGTCTGCAAAGTTACGCTATTTTTTGCACGTATGAAAAAAATATCTTACCTTTGCGGCGCTCTAAGGAGCATTCGGGGCGTAGCGCAGTCCGGTAGCGCACCTGGTTTGGGACCAGGTGGTCGCAGGTTCGAATCCTGTCACCCCGACCGAAAGCGGCACCGCCCTCAGGGCGGTGCCGCTTTCGGTTAGCTAATTTAGCTAAATTAGCCGGGCCCGTTACAACTGTCCGAGCTCAACTTTCACCGCCACGCGCTCGATTATGGCATCCTTGCGGTCTTTGTCGGGGTTGTAGCCGGTTTTTAGATTCACACCGAAAAACCGGCCGAATGTCTGCCAGAAACCGGCACGGAAACTGCCGAGAAACGCCTTGAGAATATTGTAGCTCGATTGGTTCGTCTCGCGGTTGATGAGTTTTATCAGCATCTTCGCCTGCGACTTGGTGAATTTCTTCAACACCGGCTTATACTGCTCGAACACTGCGCCTTCCATCTTTTTCAGGTGCTCCTCGCGCTCCTTCTGGGTAGGAAAGGTTTCGATATATTCGTAGGTCTCTATCAGCGTCTCGCAGATAAGTTTGGCGTAAGGGAGGGTCTTCTTTACGTCGCGCACGGTTTTCCAGTAGAATTCCTCCTCCTTCTTGTTCTTGAATTTGAGTGGCGGGAATACGGTGACTTCACTTAACACGAGCATAAGGGTCTCCTCACCGTCGATATCGGTGAAGTAGTAGCCCTGTATAGGCTTCTGGCGCCCGCTGCCGGCTTCCGGTACGGCAGAGGTGTCGGGAGCATCGGTCTGGGCGGTCAGGCTGCTGATGCCGAGTACGATACAGAGCGTAAAGGCGATTGCCCGCTTTAGGTGGCAGAGAGAATACAACATATCAAATCAACGGAAAATCAGCGCCTTTATTGTCGGAGGAGCCTCTCTCCTTATTCGTGGCTTTTTGCCGGCGGATAGTCGACGGTGTAGTGAAGTCCGCGCGATTCTTTGCGCTCCTTCGCCTGGCGCATGATCAGGTAGCCTACGTTGATGATATTGCGCAGCTCGCAGATTTCGCGCGAGGCCTTGGAGCACTTGAAGAGGCGTTCGGTCTCCTCGTAGAGGATGTCGAGGCGGTTCCAGGCGCGGTCAAGGCGCAGGTTGCTTCTTACGATACCAACGTATGTGCCCATTATCTGGTTCACTTCCTTGATGCTCTGGGTAATGAGCACCATTTCTTCAGGATGGCGCGTGCCCTCGTCGTTCCATTCGGGCACGTCGTCGCGGATGGCGTAGTTCTGCGCGTTGGCTGTCACGTGGCGGGCTGCGGCGTCGGCGTAGACCACGGCCTCGATCAGAGAATTGGAGGCCAGGCGGTTGCCGCCGTGAAGTCCGGTGCATGAACATTCGCCCACGGCATACAGACGGTGGATCGACGATTCGGCATTGGTGTCGACCTTGATACCTCCGCAGAGGTAGTGGGCGGCGGGCGCCACGGGGATGTAATCTTTGGTTATGTCAATGCCCAGCTCGAGACAGTGGCTGTAGATGTTGGGGAAGTGGCGTCTGGTCTCTTCGGGATCTTTGTGGGTGACGTCGAGATACACGTGGTCGTCGCCATGGAGCTTCATTTCCGAGTCGATGGCACGTGCCACGATGTCGCGCGGAGCGAGCGACAGGCGCGGGTCGTATTTCTGCATGAATTCCTCCCCCTTGCAGTTGCGCAGCACGGCGCCGTAGCCGCGCATGGCTTCGGTGATGAGAAACGAGGGACGGTCGCCGGGATGGTAAAGTGCAGTGGGATGGAACTGGATGAATTCCATGTCTTTTACGGTGCCCTTGGCGCGGTAGACCATCGCTATGCCGTCGCCGGTGGCGACGAGAGGATTGGTGGTGGTGCGGTATACGGCTCCCACGCCTCCGGTGGCCATCAGCGTGACCCGCGACAGGAAGGTGTCGACCTGGCCCGTCTTCGTGTCGAGCACGTATGCGCCGTAGCAGGTGATGTCGGGGGTGCGGCGGGTAACTATCTTGCCCAGATGGTGCTGGGTTATGATTTCGATTGCGAAATGGTTCTCGAAAATGTCGATGTTGGGGTTCGACCTTACGGCCTTTATCAGCGACTGCTGGATTTCGTAGCCGGTGTTGTCGGCGTGGTGGAGTATGCGGAATTCGCTGTGGCCGCCCTCGCGGTGGAGGTCGAACGAGCCGTCCTCTTTCTTGTCGAAGTCAACTCCCCAGCCTATCAGTTCGCGTATCTGCCCGGGGGCTCCTTTCACCACTTTTTCCACCGCCACGGGATCGCTGAGATAATCGCCCGCGATCATGGTGTCGCGTATATGTTTGTCGAAGTCGTCGACCTCGAGATTTGTCACTGAAGCCACGCCGCCCTGGGCGAGCGCTGTGTTGGCTTCGTCGAGGGTGGTTTTGCAAACCAGGGCAACACGTCCGGTGGCAGCCACTTTCAAAGCGAAGCTCATTCCGGCAATGCCGGATCCGATTACAAGATAGTCGTACTTATATGTCATCGCACTGATGGTTTTGAAGTGAATCCCAGGGTTTCGGGATTCCACGGCAAATATACACAAAAATTCGCAGATATGCTATTTGCGGCCGAAATCGGCCGGTATCTCGCCCCACCTGGGGGTATCCCATGTAAGAATCGGGTTGCTGAAGGTGTGGGTCTGCAGCCAGTGGTCGGCCTGCGCCACGAGCCGGAACAGCTCGGCGTTTTCCGCCGAAGGCTTCAGCGTGGTTTTGGCCATGCGGTGTTTCACCCACGAGCGCGCCGTGCGGCTGTCGCTGTAGATCGGAACGTCGGAGCGCCCGCGGCTGTGCAGAAGGATGAGCGCGTGGACTATGGCGAGATATTCGCCTATGTTGTTGGTGCCCCCCTGGAGCGGGCCTACGCGGAAAATGCGCTGCCCGGTCTTAACCCACACGCCCTGATATTCCACCGGGCCGGGATTGCGTGAGCAGGCGGCGTCGACGGCAAGGGCGTCGGTTATGATTTCGGGGAATGCCTCGTAGTTCACCGCAGGGGTGGTGTGGGTTGCTATTGCTTTGAGTATGCCCACGTGGTCGGCCGGGTCGCCGCGGTAGGCCGCCACCGCCTCTTCCTGCGAGTCGAAACTCTTGTAGCGGGCGTCGGGGTAGCCTGTTACCTGCAGCTTGCATTCTTCCCACGAGTCGAAAACCCCCGTGGCGAATCCGTTCCATACCGTATAGAATTTCCTTCGTGCCATCTGCGGTTCAGCTTAAGGTGAGATATATCGAGATGTCGGTGTGGCGCATACCCGCCGCGCGGCCTATGGCGGCGTTGACGACTTTTCCGAAGAACGTGTAGGTGGCGCGCTGTATGCCAGGCTGCAGCTTGAGGGCGTTGACAGCCCCCTCGCATGAGATGATTGACGACATAAGCGAAATGAACGTGTTGCTCAGCGCCATAGCCGCGGTTCTGGCTACGGCGCTCCCGGCGTTGACGAAGCAGAGGCGCCCGTGGCTGAGGTCGGCGGCGTTGAGCGCCGAGGCCCGCGCGAGATCCACTGCCTTGAGCGAGGGGAATGCATCGCCCGACGCCGACGAGAGATCGAACGCCAGAACCCCTTTCTTCATTGTGTCGACAAGATCGCTGTCAATGCGGAACGGCTCGGCTGTAGGGGTCACCACCACCACATCGGCGCTCCTGAGAGCCGATTCCACCACCTTGGGATGGATGGCGGAGGTTATGGCCCACGGCCCGAGGCTCATCGACGCCCGGCGCAGGCGGTAGACGTCGTTGTCGAACATTTTCACCGTCGAGCCCAGTCCCATGGCGGAGCGGGCGGCGGCGCAGGCTGATATGCCCGAGCCGATTATGGTTGTCTCGCAGGGGATTATCCCTGAGATGCCGCCGAGCAGGATTCCTTTGCCGCGGGTACCGTCGGCGAGCAGTGAGGAGGCGACGGCAAGCGACGCCCGGCCGTCGATTTCAGCGAGAATGTCGGCAAACGGTGTATTGCCATGCTCGTCCTCTATCAGGTCTACGGCTATGGCGATAATGCGCCTGTCGAGCAGCTGCCGGATAGCCTCGGGATCCTGCGATTCGGCGTGGAGAAGTGTCATCAGCATGGCTCCGCGCCGCATTTTCCTCACGTCGGCGGCTGCGGGTGCGGCAAGGTGAATTACAATGTCGCACCCTAAGGCGGAATTCCGGTCGGCCACTTCGGCACCCGCGCGCAGATACTGATTGTCGGTGTAATGGATGCTTGCCGCCGCGCCTTCCTGCAGACACACGCGGAAGCCGCGCTCAACGAGAATTTTCACCGCCTCGGGCGTCAGCGGGAAGCGCCGTTCGCTCGGATTGGTGCAGGCCGGGAGGCCAATGGAGAAGATTTTGCGGCCCATACACGTGGCGCACGGCTGCTCCTGCGGGATCATGGAGGATTCGTCGGTTCCTGACATCGTTTTCTTTTTTCTGCAAAAATAGCAAAAAAATGTTATTTACATCGGAAACCGCTTCTCAAATTATTCCTGTTCAGTCGAGGCGGAAGACGAGGCGCTGGACGCCGTCGGCGTAGCGGGCGCTGCTTATGCGGAAATGTCCGATCTCGGAGGTGCGGCTTACGTGGGTGCCGCAGCATAGACACTGGTCGAATCCGCCTATATGGACTACCCTGACGGTGTCGGTGGCGCGGTCGGGCAGGCGGCTCATGTCGAACCGCGCGGATGCCTCTTCCTGAGTGATGAATTCCTCGGTCACTTCGGCGTCGGCGGCGATGGCGGCGTTGACGTAGTCTTCCATCTGCCGGATTTCATCGTCGGTCATGGGGCGGGGCATGTGGTAATCGAGTTTGGATTTTTTGCGCTCCACGTGGGCGCTGAAAGCTCTGCCGCACCCGAAGCGGCGCGCCATTTCACCGTTGAGCAGATGCTCGGCGGAGTGCATTGGCGCGAGGGCTTCGTCGCGGAACTTGGGGGCTGCTTCGTTTATTTCCATTGCAAGTATGTGATTGTCGGTATGTTCGTTACGGGTCAGTCCTGAACAACGATCAGGTTGCCGTCGATGTCGAAAATGTAGGTGTCGGGGTCGGCGATGATGGTTTCCACCTCAATCACCTTGCCGTCCTTGAACTTGATGCCGTCGATTTTAGTGGCAAGACCGTTGTCGAGCAGATGCTTGTAGGTTTTATGGGGCAGAAGTTCCTTGGCTATCTCCTGTGAGAGAACATTGTTACCCGGGGCTTCGATTTCGGTGACTTTACCCTGGGCGTCGAAGTCGACGTCGGTGCCGTTGATGAGTTCCACTTCGTAGCCGCCGTTTGTGTATTGTTTCTCGACTTCTCTGATGGCCACGCCTTTGAAGTGCTTGTTGAGAAACTTGGTGGCGGCGTCGGGGAGCGACTGTGCGGTTGTGGTTCCGGCAATGGCTATACCCGGGTTCTGTGCTACTGCCGCGGGGGCGGCGAAGAGGATGGCAGCCGCGGCGGCTACCGATGAGAGGATAGATGTAAGTTTCATATCTGTAAGTTTTTAAAAGTACAGATATAACGCTTGGGCGCCGGCTAAAGTTGACCGCGCAGCAATTTCAGCGCGAGCGTAAGGGTGCGTAGGGTGGCGGCCTCGATTATTTCGGCGCGCGAACCGCTGAAATGAGCAGTCTCGCTATAGTCCGCCCATTCACCGTCGGACAGACGCATAGCAACCCCGATGCAGACCGTGCCGACCGGTTTTTCGGGGGATCCTCCGCCCGGGCCGGCTACGCCGCTCGTGGCCATGCCGAGGCATGCGCCGGTAGCGTCGCACGTGCTGCGTGCCATCTGGCGCACTACGGGTATCGACACTGCCCCGAAGCTGTCGAGATCGTCGGCGGAAACTCCGAGCAGGCGACGCTTCACGTCGTTGCAGTATGCCACCACGCCTCCTTTCACCGCTGCGGAGCTTCCGGGAATGAGGGTGAGCGAGTGGGCAATGTTGCCTCCGGTGCAGCTTTCGGCAGTGGCGAGCATCACTCCAGCCCTCTCGGCTTCGGCGAGGAGACTGCGGGCGGCTGCTTCTATGGTCTTTTCCTCTTTCATATTCTCACGCGGGCGTAGGGTACGTCGGAATAGCTGCAGAATTCCTTGTCGAGATACTTGTAGTAGCCGGCGATGGCCACCATGGCGGCATTGTCGGTTGTGAACGCGCGCTCGGGGATGAACGCTGTCAGTCCGCGGCGCGCGCAGTAATCGGCCACGGCGTTACGCACGCCCGAGTTCGCCGACACGCCTCCGCCTATCGCCACGGTGCGGACTCCGGTCTGCTTCACCGCCTTGTCGAGCTTGTCGAGGAGTATGTCGATGATTGTTTTCTGGAGCGAGGCGGCGAGGTCGGCGCGGCGTTTCTCAATGAATTCAGGGTCGAGTTTGAGCTGGTCGCGCAGGGTGTAGAGAAACGACGTTTTGAGCCCGCTGAAACTGTAGTCGAGACCTGCTATATGGGGCTTGGCAAACTTGAAGGCCCCGGGGTCGCCCTCGGCTGCGAGGCGGTCGATATGCGGGCCGCCGGGATAGGGGAGACCCATCACTTTGGCGCACTTGTCGAACGCCTCACCGGCTGCGTCGTCGATGGTCTGGCCGAGAATCTCCATGTCGTTGTAGTTCCTGACGAGGATGAGCTGGCTGTTGCCCCCCGAGATGAGGAGGCACAGGAACGGATATTCGGGTATGCGGTCGGCGGCGGTGCGTCGGATGAAGTGGGAGAGTACATGACCGTGAAGGTGGTTGACGTCGACAATCGGGATGCGGAGTCCGAGCGAGAGTCCTTTGGCAAAGGAGGTGCCTACCAGCAGGGAGCCTAACAGGCCGGGGCCGCGGGTGAAGGCTATGGCACTCAGGTCGCTCTTCGATATGCCTGCGCGGCGCAGGGCGGTGTCGACCACCGGCACGATGTTCTGCTGGTGGGCGCGCGAGGCGAGTTCGGGCACCACGCCGCCATATTCGGCGTGGACATCCTGCGAGGCGATGACGTTGCTCAGCAGTATGCCGTCGGAAATCACGGCAGCCGAGGTGTCGTCGCACGACGATTCTATTCCGAGAATATTGATTTTGCTCATACGCTTGCTGTTTCGATGACGCAAAGTTACGAAAAAACTCAGAAACCCGCTTCGGGGCACCTTCCTAAAATATAAAAAGGAACTACTCGCGTAGCTCCTTCTTATGAGTTTCCAATAGGTACAATTTCTAAGGTAAAAAAGATTGTTTTAGGTTCGTGACGCAAAGGTAGGTCAAGTTTGCCCCGCGGGCAAATATTTTTTTATGTTGTATGACATGGTTTTTAGCGCGTTTGCTTCAACCTTCGGCGTTTTTATGGATAAATAATTGCAGATGTGGAGATTACAGCTTCACTAAAAATATGTATCCGTTTATTAAAAACATTTAAAATGCGGGGAATGCATCAAAATCAGTCTTTAAAAATGTCAAGATTGAAGTTTTTTCCGTCGAAAACGCCGTAGGAAAAAGTGCGGATCCATTCTCCCAATACTATTATACGGGCGGAAGGTGGAACCGGAATGTCGAGCATTATATGCTGATGTCCGAACACGAAAAAATCGACCGGGTCGGCGGTATGAGTGGCATTATAGCCGGAGGCGAATTCTACAAGCGGATTCTCCCGGGGATCTTCCGACGGGGCGGAGTAGCCGCCTGCCTTGCGGGAGTGAGCCGACCAGCGGTGGGCGAACCCTATCGTGAGGCGGGGAGGCAGCAGAGAATAGAGCCTCTGCGCCCATCGACAGCGGAATACCGAACGGAGCATGCGGAAAGTGCGGGGGAGGCGCCCCACGCCGTCGCCGTGCTCGAGAAAGAAGCGGCGCCCGTCGATGTCGGTAATCATGGCGCCGTCGTGGAGTTTGAATCCGATTTCACGGGGCAGATAGTCGAAAATCCAGATGTCGTGATTGCCTTTGAACCACACGATCTCTACTCCGCTGTCGGCGAGGTCGGCCAAGGCGCCGAAAAACCGGATGAAGCCGCGAGGTACCACGGTTTTGTATTCCCACCAGTAGTCGAGTACGTCGCCGAGGAGAAACAGTCTTTTGGCTCGGGGCTTTATTGACTGCAGAAACCTTACGGCGCGCATCTCGTGGGCGCGGGGATCGGAGATGTATCCCGCGCCGAGATGGAGGTCGGAGATGAAATAGGTGAGGTCGCGCATCCGGAGAGGTGGATTACATGAAACCGAGGTCGAGCTTGGCTTCGTCGCTCATCATGTCTTTGTTCCATTCCGGTTCAAATACAATGCGGATGTCGACGCTCTTTATACCTTCTATGCTCTCCAGCTTTATACGGGCGTCTTCAACGAGGAAGTCGGCCGCCGGACAGTTGGGTGCGGTGAGGGTCATGTCGATGCGCAGGTTTCCGTCGTCGTCGAGATCTATTTTGTAGATCAGACCGAGGCTGTAGATGTCGACGGGAATCTCGGGGTCGTAGACCGTGCGGAGCATGGTTACGATTTTTTCTTCGATAGCGAGTTTTTCTTCGGGAGTCATAATGGATGCAAAGTTACGAAAATAGGCGGGAAAAGCAAACAACGGGCGCATGATGAAAAAAGCGACCGGAAATGAGGATCCATTTCCAGTCGCTTAATTATAGCTTGCCAGTGAGCTTAATCGTGGTTGCGGGGTCCGCGTTCGCCGCGATCTCCACGGTCACGGCGAGGGCCGCGATCTCCACGTTCGCCGCGGTCACGGCGCTCGCCGCGTTCGCCACGAGGCTGACGGGGTGCGCGTTCGCGCTCTACGTAGCCTTCGGGTTTGGGCTGAAGCGCACGCATGGAGAGACGGTATTTACCTGTTTTCTTGTCGATTTCGATGAGCTTCACTTCTACTTTGTCGCCTTCCTTGAGACCGGAAGCCTCCATATTTTCGAGGCGGTCCCAGGAGATTTCGGAGATGTGGAGGAGTCCGTCGCGGTTAGGCATGAACTCAACGAAAGCACCGAAGTCGAGGATAGAGCGTACGGTGCCCTGATATACCTTGCCTTCTTCAGGAAGCTCTACGATGGCGTTGATCATCTCGAGTGCCTTGTCGATAGAAGCCTTGTTGGATGCGGCCACCTCGATGTAACCGCCTTCGGGGATTTCGTCGATCGAAACGGTAGCGCCGGAAGTCTCCTGAATGCCCTGGATGATTTTTCCGCCCGGGCCGATGACAGCGCCGATGAGCTCTTTGGGAATGAGCATGGTGACGATGCGGGGCACGTGAGGCTTGTAGTCCTCGCGGGGAGCGGGAATTGTCTCGGTGATTTTTTCGAGGATGTGCATGCGGCCGTCGCGTGCCTGCATCAGTGCTTTCTCGAGAATCTCGTAGCTGAGGCCGTCACACTTGATGTCCATCTGGGTTGCGGTGATGCCGTCGCGGGTGCCGGTAACTTTGAAATCCATGTCGCCGAGGTGATCTTCGTCGCCGAGAATGTCGGAGAGAATGGCGTATTTGCCGGTTCCGTCGGTTATGAGGCCCATGGCGATGCCGCTGACGGGCTTTTTCATCTTCACACCGGCGTCGAGCAGCGCGAGGGTGCCGGCGCATACGGTGGCCATAGACGATGAGCCGTTAGACTCAAGGATGTCGCTGACGATGCGGCAAACGTAGGGGAAATCGTCGGGGAACATGCGCTTGAGTGCGCGGTGGGCGAGATTTCCGTGGCCTACCTCACGGCGTCCTACGCCGCGCTGTGCTTTAGCCTCGCCGGTAGAGAAGGGCGGGAAATTGTAGTGGAGGAGGAAGCGTTCGCGACCCTGGTTGAGCACGTCGTCGAGAATCTTTTCGTCGAGTTTGGTGCCGAGGGTCACGGTGGCGAGCGCCTGGGTCTCGCCGCGGGTGAACACTGCCGATCCGTGAGGGCCGGGCAGATAATCGGTCTCGCACCAGATGGGACGGATTTCGGTTGTCTTTCGGCCGTCGAGGCGGATGCCTTCGTCGAGTACGCAGCGGCGCATGGCCTCTTTCTCAACGTCGTGGTAGTAGCGCTTTACGAGAGGAGTCTTCTCCTCACGCTCCTCTTCGGGAAGCGATTCAATGTAGTCTTCGCAGATTTTGTCGAAGCTGTCCATACGCCAGTGCTTGTCGGCGCTGCCGGCTTTGGCGATGGCGTAGGCTTTGTCGTAGCACTTGTCGTGGACGTCCTTGCGGAGTTCTTCGTCGTTGACCTCGTGGCAGTATTCGCGTTTTACGGTCGAGCCGACTTCCTTTGCAAGCTCCATCTGAGCCACGCACTGAACCTTGATGGCGTCGTGGGCGGCACGGAGGGCGTTGAGAAGATCGGTTTCGCTGACCTCGTTCATTTCGCCTTCCACCATCATGATGTTGTCGTAGGTGGCGCCTACCATGAGTTCCATGTCGGCGTTCTCAAGCTGTTCGAAGGTGGGGTCGATCACAAATTCGCCGTTGATACGGGCTACACGGACTTCGGAAATCGGGCCGTTGAAAGGGATGTCGCTCACAGCGAGGGCAGCCGAGGCTGCGAGGCCTGCGAGAGCGTCGGGCATATCGATGCCGTCGCTCGAGTACATGGTGATCTGTACGAAAGTGTCGGCGTGATAATTATCGGGGAAAAGGGGGCGGAGCACGCGGTCAACGAGGCGGGAGGTAAGAATCTCGTAGTCGCTGGCGCGGCCTTCGCGTTTAAGGAAGCCTCCGGGGAAGCGTCCGTTTGAGGAAAATTTTTCTTTGTACTCAACCTGCAGGGGCATAAAATCGACCCCTTCGCCAGCCTCCTTGGCAGTGACGACGGTTGCGAGCAACATTGTGTTGCCCATTCGCAGCTCTACCGCTCCATCGGCTTGCTTAGCTAATTTGCCGGTCTCGAGGGTAATCGTGCGACCGTCGGGCAGCTCGATGGTTTTTTTGATTGGATTCATAAATGATTATCTTTCAGCTATTTTGAATATAAAATATTTCTTACGTAGGGTTTATGCGGAGTTAGCGGGGCAGAGATGACAGCGGGAGCTGACAGCCGAACTGTAACCATCCGCCCGGAGCGTGGAGGAGGCGGTTTAAAGGCCTTCCCAGAGCGATTGCGGCTTTGTAAAGCACATAAATTGTGCAAAGTTAACGATTTTCCGCGAAATCGGAGGGGTTATGGGGCGCGAAATTTGGAAAATTAAAGTTTGAAGTTGAAAATTTAGTTTTTTTAGTGAACCGTGCGTGAGAAAAATATGAATTTCCGGGGCTGCATGGTTCTGATCTGTTCAAAACAATAACAGGCGCGGGACGGTTGAACCATCCTGCGCCTGATGTAGTAGCCCATAGGAGAATCGAACTCCTCTTTCAAGAATGAAAATCTTGCGTCCTAGCCGATAGACGAATGGGCCGGTTCTTAACCAAGAGAAAAAGTGTCGAGGTTAAGCAGCGAGCTTGGCAATGTGATGAGCGAGCTTGCTCTTAAGGTTGGCAGCCTTGTTTTTGGAGATGGCATTCTTCGAAGCAAGGCGGTCGAGCATAGCCTGAATTTTGAGGAAAGCAGACTCGGCTTCAGCTTTGTTTGTCATTTTGCGAAGTTTGCGCACGGCGTTGCGGGCGGTCTTTGCGTAATAACGGTTGTGAAGTCTTCTCGATTCGATCTGACGGATTCTCTTGATGGATGATTTATGATTTGCCATTTTAGAAAAATTGACTGATTTCTTGATTAAGTTATAGTAGCCCATAGGAGAATCGAACTCCTCTTTCAAGAATGAAAATCTTGCGTCCTAGCCGATAGACGAATGGGCCTCTTGATTTGCGGTTGCAAAGTTAAGCAGTTTTTTTGTGATGTGCAAGTTTTTTGCAAAATTTATTGATTTTGCGAATTTTCGGGCGTTTTCCGCGAGATTTGAATGAAAAAGGAGACCGGGAGTGCGGCTCCCGGTCTCCTTTGTTTGCGGTAAGATTTCAGCTGAAATCAGAAGTTGTAGCCGAGGTTGAGCGACACGCGGTTTTCGTGGTAAGTGGCTCCCGGGATTTTGTTGATCATGTTGCACATGCCTATGGCGCCGGTGAGGTTGACATAGTAGCAGCTGTACTGGAGTCCGACACCAAAGTCCCATGAGCAGTCGACGCGCTTCAGGAAGCCATCGTTGCCGTAAGCGCCCGTAGTGGCATTGAACCGGTTGATTTTGGCATGCAGTTTCGATTTGATGCCGATTTCGAGCTCGGGACCGGTGAACACGTGAAGCCTGAGGTCGGGGGTGAAGTCGAAGTGGTAGCCGGCCATGACAGGTATGCGTATTCCAAATTTGCGGACCGACATGCTGCGGATGCCGATGTTGTCGGCGTATCCGTCGCCGTTGAAGTCGGTGTCGTCGATAATATCGAAAAACTCGCTCTTTACGCCGTAGGTGTTGTAGAACAGACTGACGCCCGGCTCAACATAGAAGTTGGCGATTACGGGGAGATTGTAGATGCCGCCCACGTTGAACCCGGCTCCGTTTTTGAAGAAATCGAGGCCGGCGTTGCCGACGGAAATGTCGCCGGGGCATGCGATGTCCAGTCCGGCGCGGATGCCGAAGTAAGGGGCATTGTCGGGATTGTTGGTCAGAATGTCCTGCGCCTTGGCGGCAGAGGGAACGAGGGCAGCGCAGAGGATAAGCAGAGATGAAATGAAATGTTTCATAATATAAATGTTTGGCGGTTTATAGTTTTTCTTCCTTGCCTGCGAGCACGGCTGCATCGAGCACGGCGATGGTGGTGAGGTTCAGGATGTCGCGCACGGGAGCGTCGTAGGCAATGAAGTGGATAGGCTTGTTCAGACCCATCTGGATCGGGCCGATGGCCTCGCCGAGACCCATTTCGAGCATCAGGCGGTAGGCGCTGTTGGCGGCCGAGAGGTTGGGGAACACGAGAGTGTTGACCTCCTTGCCGTTGAGGCGAGTGAAGTCGTAGGTCTGGTCGCGCAGCGACGTGTTGAGGGCGTAGTTCACCTGCATTTCGCCGTCGATGGCGAGATCGGGGTACATCTGTTGCATCTTCGTCACGACGTTGTGGGCCTTGCGGCACTCGGGGTCGTCGTTGGAACCGAAGTTGCTGTACGATACCATGGCCATGACGGGCGTGTGGTTGAAAAATTCCACGGCCTTGCGCGAGAGGCGCGTCACGTCGAGAAGCGTTTCCTCGTCGGCGCTGCCGTTGATCATGGTGTCGGCCATGAAATATGTACCGCGCTGGGTCTCCATGATGTGCATTGTGGCGAAATGGTCGAATCCGGGCTGGATGCCCACTACCTGACGGGCAATCTCGCCGGTGTGGTGGCTTGCGGAGCGGGCGCCGGTGATGAAAGCGTCGGCGTCGCCCATCTCCACCATCATCATGCCGAAATAGTTGCGGTCGAACATTTTCTCGAGGGCGTCGGGGTAGGTGAGTCCGTCGCGCCGGCGCTTGCGGGCGAATGCGCGGGCATAGCGCTCGCGGCGTTCGGCCTCGCGGTCGTGGCGGAGGTTGACGATTTCTATGCCAGAGATGTCGATGCCGAGGCGGTCGGCGCGCTTCTGAATCATCTCCTCGTTGCCGAGCAGCACGGGAATTGCGATGCCGTCGACCGCGGCCATTGCTGCCGCCTGGAGCATATTGTCGGTATTGGCTTCGGCGAAGACTACCCGCTTGGGATTGGTGCGGGCTGCCTCGACGAACCGGCGCATGAGTTTTTTGTCGTAGCCTTTCAGACGGCGCAGGCGTTCGTCGTATTCTTCCCAGTCGGTGATGGGGCGCTGAGCCACGCCGCTGTCCATGGCACCGCACGCCACGGCAGGTGCCACTGTGGTGAGCAGACGTGGATCGAGCGGGGTGGGGAGGATGTATTCGGGTCCGAATTTCAGATTGATTTTATTGTAGGCGGCATTTACTACCGACGGGACAGGTTCCTTTGCCAGAGCGGCGATGGCGCGGACGGCGTAGATTTTCATCGTCTCGTTGATTACGGAGGCACCGCAGTCCAGTGCGCCGCGGAAAATGTAAGGGAATCCGAGCACGTTGTTTATCTGATTGGGATAGTCGCTGCGGCCGGTTGCGAAAATCAGGTCGGGGCGCGATTCCATAGCCTTTTCGTAAGAGATTTCCGGCTCGGGATTTGCCAGTGCGAACACGATGGGCTTCGGAGCCATGGAGCGAATCATCTCGGGGGTTACCACATCCTTCACGGAGAGTCCGAGGAATACGTCGGCACCCTTCATCGCCTCGGCGAGGGTAGTGATGTCGCGGTCGGTGGCGAATTCGAGTTTCTGCGGGTTGAGCCCCTTGCGGTTGTGGTTGAGCACTCCCTTGCTGTCGCACATCACCACGTTTTCCTTCCTTACACCGAGGGCGATATACAGCCGGGTGCAGGAAACGGCGGCAGCACCCGCGCCGTTTACAACGAGACGGATGTCTTCTATTTTCTTGCCCTGGATTTCGAGGGCGTTGAGCAGGCCGGCGGCAGAGATGATTGCCGTTCCGTGCTGGTCGTCGTGCATAACCGGGATGTCGCACTCTTCCTTCAGGCGCTTTTCGATTTCAAAGCACTCCGGAGCCTTGATGTCCTCGAGGTTGATGCCTCCGAAAGTGGGTGAGATGGCCTTGACGATGGAGATGAATTTCTCGGGGTCTTTCTCGTTGACTTCGATGTCGAAACAGTCGATGCCGGCAAAAATCTTGAATAGAAGCCCTTTGCCTTCCATCACCGGTTTTCCGGCGAGGGGGCCTATGTCGCCGAGGCCGAGCACGGCGGTACCGTTGGAGATTACCGCCACGAGGTTGCCCTTGTCGGTGTATTTGTAGGCATCCTGCGGATGCTCCTGAATTTCAAGACATGGGTAAGCCACCCCGGGAGAGTAGGCGAGAGCGAGGTCGTTTTGAGTTGAATAGGGTTTTGTAGGAATCACTTCGATTTTACCGGGCCGCGGATAGCGGTGGTATTCGAGGGCCTGTTCTTTCGTAACTTTTGCCATAGGTCAATTATGTATATTCTCACGACAAAGTTACGGCTAATTTTTAAGTAATATGCAATAAATAATACTAAAAATTAAGCAAAATGTTCAGAAAATTATGCTGAATAACATAAAAAAGAGAAAATCGCTCTTGCTAAACAGATAAAAAGGGAGTAATTTTGCGGAGTTATGAGAAAGAAATGCCTGTTGATATGCCCCGATTCTTTCAAGGGATCGATGAGTGCCGCCGAGGCCGCCGGAGCCATGGCCGCAGGTTCGGCGGATGCAGAGGATTTCGCCACTGTGGTCATGCCGGTAGCCGACGGCGGCGCCGGAACGGCAGCTCTGATCAGCCGCAGGCTCGGAGGCAGAGCAGTCCAGGCTGAGACTGTAGATGCGCTCGGGCGTCCCATAGCCGCCACCTATTATATGTATGAGGAGGGCGGCCGCCGTATTGCACTGATCGACTCCGCGGCGGCCGTAGGGCTGACGCTGATATCGCCCGACGAGCGCGACATAATGCGCGCAACCAGCCGCGGTGTGGGATTGCTGATAAATGACGTCGCACGTCGTGGCGCCGACGAAATCCTTCTGGGCGTGGGCGACACTGCCGTGTGCGACGGCGGCGAGGGCTTGGCTGGAGTTATCGGCGCGAGTCTGCCGCCGATAACGGTTCTCTGCGATGTCGACAATCCTCTTTGCGGTCCGGAAGGTGCGGCCCGGGTGTTTGCCCCGCAGAAAGGCGCCACTCCCGGGCAGGTGGCGCGGCTCGAAGACCGTCTGGAACGCATGCGCGCCGACGTGATGAGGCGAAAGGGGACAGACCTTCAGCTGATTCCGGGCACCGGTGCCGGCGGCGGAATCGGAGCACGCCTTATGGCTGAATGTGGCGCGCGGCTTACGCGCGGCATCGACATGGTGCTCGACGCCATAGGGTTCGACGCCGCTCTGCGTCAGGCCGACCTGGTGCTGACCGGCGAGGGAAGCATCGACAGCCAGACTCTCGGCGGAAAAGCGATAAGCGGAGTGCTCCGTCGCGCTGCGGCGGCAGGAAAACCGGTGGTGGCGTTCGGCGGACGGGTTGAGGTGAGTCCGGAACTGTTGACCTCATTCGAAGCTGTTGTCGGTATAACCCCCGGAGGAATGACCGGGAGAGAGGCCATGCAGACGGCAACCGCGCAACGCAATCTGCGCGGGGCGGTAAGAAAATATCTCGTGTCGCGGAAGGGATATTTTCAGGCTATGTAACAGCGAAAACCGCGAATGTTTTTTAACTTTGCAGTATTATGGAAAAAATACAGAAAACCAATGCGGCGCGGCTGCTCGACAAGGCCGGGATTCCGTACGGGCTCGTGCCCTACACTGTGGATCCCGACAATCTCGCTGCCACTCATATAGCCGAGGAACTCGGCGAGGACATCAACATGGTGTTCAAGACACTCGTGCTCCACGGCGACAAGTGCGGCTATTTCGTGTGTGTGGTTCCCGGCAACCGTGAAGTCGACCTCAAGAAAGCTGCGAAAGCTGCGGGCGCAAAGAAAGCCGACCTTATCCCGATGAAAGAACTGCTGCCGCTCACCGGCTACATCCGCGGAGGCTGTTCGCCCGTGGGAATGAAAAAGAGTTTTCCTACATTTTTCCACCTTACAGCCGGCGATTACGAAGAAATCTACGTATCGGCCGGCGTCAGAGGACTTCAGTTTAAGATTAAACCGGAAGATATAATAAGGTACACGCGCGCGAAGGTGGCCGATATAGTAACAGAAGAATCATGAATACATTCGGAAAGATATTTACGCTGACTACTTTCGGCGAAAGCCACGGCCCCGCTATCGGGGGTGTGATAGACGGCATGCCTCCCGGTATAGAGATTGACCTGGAGCGGGTGCAGTCTGAACTCGACCGGCGCCGCCCGGGGCAATCGGCAATCACCACCTCGCGCAATGAAGCCGACCGGGTTGAGGTTCTCTCGGGAATGTTCGAGGGGAGAACCACCGGAACGTCGATCGGATTCATAATCCGCAACGGCAACCAGCGGTCGACCGATTATGAACAGTTGCGTCATGCATTCCGCCCCGGTCATGCCGACTTCACTTATACGGCCAAGTACGGACTGCGGGATTTTGCCGGAGGCGGACGGTCGTCGGCGCGCGAAACCGCCTGCCGGGTTGTAGGAGGCGCGTTTGCCCGTCAGGCGCTCGAACAGCGCGGAATACGGATTTTTGCCTATACCTCGCAGGTGGGCGACATCGTAATCCCGCTTTCGTATAATCAGGTCGACCCGGAGCTGATCGACTGCAATCCCGTGCGCTGTCCGCATGACGATACGGCGGAGCGGATGGAGCAGCTTATTATGGACGTGAAATCCGACGGCGACACGATTGGCGGTGTTGTAACCTGTGTGGCGACCGGTGTACCTGCCGGACTCGGTGAGCCGCTCTACGGTAAGTTGTCGGCACGTCTGGCCGAGGCGATGATGGGGATAAACGCCGCGAAAGGCTTTGACTACGGCGACGGTTTTGCTATGGTGAGCCGCCGCGGCAGCGAGGTAATCGACCCGTTCACCGTATATCCCGACGGAAAAATCTCCACCACGGCAAATCATTCGGGCGGCATCCAGGGCGGCATCTCCAACGGCGCTCCGATCCGTTTCCGTGTGGCATTCAAGCCGGTGGCTACGCTGATGCGCGACGTGGAAACTATCGACGACGCGGGCCGCCCGGTGGTGCTGAAAGCTAAAGGACGTCACGATCCGTGTGTGGTGCCCCGCGCGGTACCCGTAGTGGAGGCGATGACCGCTATGACTCTTCTCGACGCCATGCTCCTTGCCCGCAAATGAATCCTTACTACCGCGATTTCGCCGATTTCCTCGCCGAGCAGTTTCCCGGAACCAAAATGCAGAAACTGGCGGTGAATGCGGGGTTTACGTGTCCGAACCGCGACGGAACAAAGGGTCGCGGCGGCTGCACGTACTGCAACAATCTTTCCTTCAATCCCGGCTACTGCTCTCCCCGTCTGAGCGTGAGTGAGCAGATTGAGGCCGGACGGCGTTTTTTTGCGAGAAAATACCCTGATATGCGGTATCTTGCGTATTTCCAGGCGTATACGAATACTCATAGCGACGATATCGACCGTCTGATGAGCCTTTATGAAGAAGCGCTGGCGGCCGACGGCGTCGACGGTGTGATTATAGGCACACGCCCCGACTGCATGCCCGACGCTTTGCTGGCACGATTGCGGAAATTGCCGTGGGTGATGGTGGAATATGGCGCCGAAAGCTCCCACAACGCCACCTTGGAACGGATAAACCGCTGCCATACGTGGGAAGATACCGTCGATGCCGTGGAGCGCACCCATGCCGCCGGAATTCCGGTAGGACTGCATCTCATAATGGGACTGCCGGGCGAGACGGAGGATATGATGCTCCGGACGGTCGACGCCGTCGGCAGTCTTCCCGTTTCCACGGTGAAATTCCATCAGCTTCAGCTCGTGAGAGGCACGCGGATGGCGTCTGACATCGAAAAAGGGCTTTATGACATCCGGCGCTTTACTGCGGATGAATATGCCGGCCTGTGCGTAAAAATTGTAAGAAGGCTCAGACCCGGCATAGCCATAGAGCGGTTTGTGTCGCAGACACCTGCCGACATGCTGCTGTACCCGCGATGGGGGTTGAAAAATTATCAGTTTACGAATCTGCTCATGCGCAGGCTTACTGACGGCGGGCAATGACGCTGTCGAAAATTCCGAGCAGGCCGCGGGTCTCGCTCCCTTGCGGGAATTCGGCGATAATGCCGGCGGCTTCGTCGCGGAGCCGCTGCATGGTGGCATAGGCATAGTCGATCCCGGCCGCCTCTTTCGCAAACGCTATCAGTGAGGCGATTTCCTCCTGATTGAGCTGCTCGCGGCGCGAGAGTTCGAGCATTTCCTTATGGCGGGGATGCTCTTCGCGCGACAGTGCGTAGAGCAGAGGGAGGGTTATTTTGCCTTCGCGCAGGTCATTGCCGGTTGGTTTCCCTATGGCGTCGTCGTCGAAATAATCAAAAATATCGTCTTTAATCTGGAAGCAGAGACCGAAAAGTTCGGCAAAGCGGCGCATCTTTTCGAGGCGGCCGTCGGTTATGCCGGCGGCGTAGCATCCCATCTCCACGCACGAAACGAAGAGCGAAGCTGTCTTGTGGGAAATTATCTTGAAATAAGCCTCCTCGTCGAGTTTATGGTATCGGGCGTTGTAAATCTGATCCATCTCTCCCAGCGACAGGAGCTTGCCGAGGCGTCCGAGCGTCTCGACTATGCGGATGTTGGCTGTCTCTACCGCCTGATGCAGGGCGGCCGACACGAAGAAATCGCCCACGAGCACTGCTATATGATTGTCCCACACCATATTGATTGTCGGATTGCCGTGGCGTGTGCCGGAATTGTCGACCACGTCGTCGTGGATGAGCGAGGCATTGTGAAGCAATTCTACGGCGGCTGCCGCGGCAATTACCTCGGAACCGGAAGCGCCGAAAAGCCGGGCGGTGAGAATCACGAACATCGGGCGAAGCTGCTTCCCTTTGTGGCTGAGGTAGCTGCCGATAACCTGATTCATCAGCGGATTGGATGAATCAAGCGTCTTGCCGATGCGCTCGTTGAGCGCATCGAGTTCGTTTTTAATGGAATTCCGTACGGCTTCGATGCTTGTTGTCATAACAGGGTGCAAAATTAAGAAAAAACTTGCTACTATACAAAAATATTCAAATTTCGCCGCCTGTATGAGTGGTGCAGACATGTAATGTCGACATATTGGCGCAGTTTCAGCCGCCAACGGTGGTTCCGCTCTGTGCTTCTCGGAAAAATGCGACATTATCGCAATGGTGTCGGAGGAAATCAGTATTATCTTTGCGGAAAAAACATCCCGGAATCTAATTGGTGCACGGGATTCCGGGATGTTTTTTATGGCAGTGGTTCAGAGTTTGCGGCAGTCTTTCAGACCGGATTTGATTTCCCGGTTGCAGCGGGCGGTTATGTCGGTGCCGTAGGCGAAGGGCATCTCGACGATTTCCGTTACGCGCGCATCCGGAATAATCGATTCGAGCAACTCTGCCATTGTCGGAGCCTGACTGAGCGCCGCATACTGGCTGTAGGTATAGCGGGTAAAGCGGGTGTCGCGGCTTATGCCGCGGCGGTCGAGCAGATAACCGTCGTCGAGTTTCACCGGTTCGGCACCGGCAACATCTCCCGGCGCGGGATACGACACGATTTTGCCATCGGCTCCTACCGTGACAGGAACGTTGTCGGTATAATCGCCGTTGGTCTTATAGATGCGGGCTTTCAGCACCATACCGACGGGCTGTGAAAACTCGGCTGGCTGCAGGCCCGGAATCGCCGACGGGGTAGTCATGGGAACTGCGGCTGCGTCGCGGCTCCCCGTGCAGCCTGCCGCCAGCAGGGCGGCCGCTGCTGCGATAAGAGCCGTTTTCATCGGCGTATGAGTTTGGCGGTTTCTGCTCCTGAGGCAGTCTCCACAGTCACGATATAGATACCGGAGCGGAGTGCCGACACGTCGATTGTAGCGCTGTTGCCGTCGACTGCGGCCTCAACCTGCGCGGAGGCGCCGGAGATTTCATAAACACTTACTTTCTCAATCTGTTCCGAAGCCGTGACTACGGCTACGGTCTCGGCGGGGTTGGGCGATATTGTCAGACCGTTTACGGCGTCAGTTTCTACACGGCCGATTCCGGAGGTGGAAGTGACTTTGAACCGTACGGTATTGCAAAGCTGGGTCTGTCCGTAGAACACGGCCGCGAGATAGCTCTGGCCGGCAACGGCGTCGGCAAATGCTCCGGAGAAATCAACTGTTTTCGACTCTCCTTCGCCCACAAAGACGGTGGGGGATGTGAACGCTGTAAGCGCCGAACCGCCCGAGGCGGGGAATATCGCCACATCAACCGTGCCTCCGAAGTAACCCTGCGAACATGTCAGCGTCACGCTGAAAGGTATCTCGCTGCTTGTAACCTCATAGGTGTTGCCGTTGTTGATTATGAAGTCCGAAACTCCGATTGATGTCTGCGACGGAGCTTCTTTGAGCGTAACGGGCACGAGGTCGGATATCGGAACGTATGTTTCCTGAGGAGTGTTGTTTACTACTATCGTTGTGCCGGGGGTGACGAAGCCAACGTAGGCAGCATCGGACGGGAACCCCTGTGTTGCCACTCGCATCCAGTTGCCGATATATTCGATGGGAAGCGAGCCGCCGGCGGGAACCACTGCTGTTACGGCGCCCCCGATTGCCAGAATTCCGTTAAAGCCGTCCGACGTAGTCAGTACCGGATAAATTGGAAGCACCACGTCGGTTGCGCCTGAATTGGTCACCGTACCGTTCATCTGGAAATCGCTTCCCCAGTACAGCTGACTGCCGAGAGCGGCATCAGCCACAAAATATTCGCCCGCCATGGGTACGGAAACTTTCGAAGTTGAGCCTTTCACGAGGAGAACATATCCGAGCTGGGCGGTGGTCATCCTTACGGCATATTCCTTGCCGCCGCTCATAAAGACCGGATAAAGGCGCCAGGTGCCGTTGGCCAGGGACGAGACGGATACGGATATTGTATAATATCCCGAACTGGGGTTGAACTGGGTGTCTCTTTGGTTGAAATAGATTGTTTTTTCTTCGCCCGATGTCGCATTTACCGCGCGTACGGCGAAACGGCCGCTTACGGCAGTGGCGGAAAAACTGAAGAATCCACCGTTGATTTCGAGAGTGTTGCCTGAAAGTGTGGCGCCGACCCTGCCGGTGCAGACGAAGTTAGGCGCGCTCGCCTCGGAGCCGCTCACCGGTTTGCGGATGCCTACGAGTGCCATCTGGCCCTCGTTGAAGCCAGAAGCGTTACCGCCGATACCCTGAGTGCCGGGACTGAGCGCCGACAGCAGGAAATAGCCGTCGCTGACGCCTCCCCACCCCCAGTTGAAGTGGAAATAACCGTTCTGATAACCGTCGCAGACGAAGCAATGTCCCCCTCCGGTGCCTGAACCGGCATAGATAACAGGGCGACTCTCGCTCAGTTCACCGTAAATGAGGTCTTCCCATTCCGATATGCCGTAAATCTCGCGGGCCTCCAGCCGCAGGGATTTGTCGAAATCGAAATAGTTGATGAGCGCGGGCGCGATGGCGATAGTCGATGCGCCGCTTTCGTCTGTTCCGTAATTCATGCTCACGCCGACGCCGCAGGCATACATCAGCGTCGCCACGGCATCCTTCTGCGCAGTAGTCGCGCGCCGGCCATAGGTATCGAGCATGTTCGCCCAGTCGAAGGTGGTGTTGGCGTAGTCGAACGAAAGCTTCTGGTTGTTCCAGGTGTACGATGCAGTCCCTTTGCCCTTTGCGGGCCAGCTGTGGTAGCGGATAACCTGGGCCATCGCTGTGGCCACGCAGCCGGTGTAGGTAGCGGTAGATCCGACTTTGGGACACTTGTCGTTATAAGGCGAATCCTGATTCCAGCGGGTGGCAACGAGAGGAGCCACGGCGGCGCGCTCCGCCGCGCGACCAGCTGTCTTGGAGGTCTGCGCGGGTGCGGAGGCTATCTCTTTCTCGTAGCAGCTCAGCCACCATTTCATTTCAGGCGACATCGACTCGGCATCGAAGCTGCCGGAATCACTGTAACCCAGCAGCGGCACGGCGGCATCGTCGGCGGAAACCACAATGTAGCCTTCGCTTTCCCCCTCGAAAATGTAGTACGCGGGAGTCGATACGACAGGGGTCGAAACGCTTTGGAACTTGGATGGCATTTTCGCCATTGCCGGCGACGAATTAAGGCGCTGCAGCGCCTCGCGGGGTGTAAGATGTGCTGCCGACATGGTCATCCCGGTCATTCCCGCTGCCGCGAGCAGGAACAGCAATTGTTTATTTCTCATAATCTCAAATAGTTTGTATCTGACTGAAAAACGCCCACGGGGCGCGCTTGGTTCTCTTTCATCCCAAAAATCAGCGGTTTAAACATAGCTTTGGCAAAAGTACAAAAAAGTTGGGAATTATTCGTAACTTTGTCAATCATTTACCCAACAGGCATGAAACACCTAATCCTTATATTCCTGGCGGCACTCGCAGTCGGATGCTCTGGCTCTTCGCGAAACGCGACAGGCGCTTCCGCCGCAGCCGACGACTCCATCGAGGGCGCCGCCGTGTTTGACGCCGACAGCGCTTTCTCCTACGTCAGGGCGCAGGTGGCTTTCGGCCCGCGTGTACCGGGCACCGAGGGCAACCGGAGGTGCGGCGACTACATCATCAGCGAGCTGCGGCGCCATGGCGTAGACTCAATAGCGGTGCAGACCACCTCTGCCACTGCTTTCAACGGCGACGCTCTGCCCGTGCGCAATATCTTCGCGAGCATCAACCCCGGTGCCGCTGACCGTCTGCTCTTCGCCGCGCATTACGACACTCGCCCGTGGGCCGACAACGAAACCGACCCCGAACTGCGCAATAAGCCGATCGACGGAGCCAACGACGGAGGCAGCGGCGTGGCCGTCATGCTCGAGATGGCGCGGCAGATTGCTCGCACCGACTCGTTGCCCGTAGGAGTGGATCTCCTCTTTGTCGACGCTGAGGATTACGGCGACGGAGAAAGCTCCGACGAAGAATCCTGGTGTCTCGGTACCCGCCGGTGGGTAAAACAGATGCCCTATTCTCAGGAAAACCGTCCGCGCTATGCCGTGGTGCTCGATATGGTGGGAGGAGCCGGCGCGCGGTTTCACCGCGAGTATTTTTCCGACCGCTTCGCTCCCGCGGTGGTGAGCCGGATATGGGAGGTGGCACGCCGTTCGGGCTATGCCGGCATTTTCCAGAACTCTCAGGGCGGTGCCGTGGTCGACGACCATACGGTGCTTAACGCCGCAGGCATCCCGGCTGTCGACGTAATCGAGTCGCGTAATGCCGAAACAGGTACCTTCCCGCCTACATGGCACACCCACGCCGACAATATCGAAAACATTGACCCGGCGTCGCTCAAAGCCGCCGGTCAGACAATGATAAATCTCATTTTCAACGAAAAACCCCGAAAGAAATGACAATAGACCAGAAACAAGACGAAATCATCGAAGAGTTCTCCGAAGTCGACGACTGGATGGATCGCTACGGCATGATAATAGACCTCGGCAACGCAATGCCGCCCATGGACGAGAAACTTAAGACACCCGACCACGTGATTGAAGGCTGCCAGAGCCGCGTGTGGCTCGACGCCAGGCTCACTCCGGAAGGAAAAATGATGTTCAGCGCCGACTCCGACGCCATTATCGTAAAGGGCATCATATCTTTGCTCATCAAGGTGCTCGACGGAGCCACCCCCGACGAAGTTCTCGCCTCCGATCTCCATTTCATCAACGCTATCGGCCTCTCCGACCATCTCTCGCCCACCCGCAGCAACGGTCTGCTCGCAATGATCAAGCAGATGCGCGCATATGCCCTGGCATTCAAGGCTCTCGAAAACAAATAACCAATCATAACTCCACTTCCTTATGTTCAAAAATCAACCTGCGGGATTGTATGTGCTCTCGCTTGCCAACACCGGCGAGCGTTTCGGCTACTATACAATGCTCGCCATCTTCCTGTTCTATCTGCAGGCTAAATTCGGTCTCGACTCCACCTGGACCGGACAGATTTACTCCATCTTTCTTGCGCTGGTCTACTTTATGCCTCTCGTGGGCGGCTGGCTCGCCGACAAGTGGAGCTTCTCAAAATGCGTGGTTACAGGTATCTGCGTGATGTTCATCGGCTACGCACTCCTGTCGGCGCCCACCCCCGTGCGCACCGACACCTCCATCGTGCTCCTCTTCGCAGCCCTGCTGCTCATCTCGGCAGGCACAGGTCTCTTCAAGGGCAACCTGCAGGTGATGGTGGGCGATCTCTACAACGACCCGCGCTACTCATCGCGACGCGACGCCGCTTTCTCCATCTTCTACATGGCCATAAACCTCGGCTCGATGTTCGCGCCGACCGCTGCCGTAGGTCTGAAAAACATGGCGCTCGACCGCGCCGGTTTCCTCTCGTCCGACCCGATGGCCGCCACCGTGAGCAACTGGTGTATCGACACCGACGGATTCACCAATATGGCCGCTGTAAAGCCCGAAGTGCTCAAGAGCATGACCGACTTCGCCGCCGACAAGGGTATGGCCGAGGGCGCCGACCTGGCATCGTTCCTCTCAGGCTATCTCACGGATTTCGCATCGCAGTGCTCAGTACAATTCAGCTCGCTCACCGACTTCGCCACGCAGTACATCACCTCTTTCTCGCAGGGTTGCTCCTACGCTTTCGCACTGGCGTGCGCTTCGCTTATAGTGAGCCTCATGATCTATATTTTCGGACGTAAGACCTACGCCCACATCATCACCGACAAAAAGAAGGGCGCTGAGGTTCAGAAAAAGGATGCCGCTCCGGTTCAGGAACTCACTTACGAGCAGACCCGCCAGCGTGTGATTGCGCTGCTCCTTGTGTTTGCCGTCGTGATTTTCTTCTGGATGGTGTTCCACCAGAACGGCCAGACCCTCACTGAGTTCGCCAAGAGCTGCACCACGGCCGTGGCCACCGGATGGACCCGCATCGGATTCAACATCTGGGCACTCGCTTCGGTGGCAGTCGGTGTTTACGCGGCGTTCAGCTTCTTCCAGTCGAAGGGTAACGTGTCGCGCGTGGTTTCGGCTGTACTGCTCGCCGCAGTGGCCGGGGTGCTCGTTTACTTCTACACCACTACTCCTGCCGAAGTCGAGGGTGTCGACCCCGCTCTTTACCAGCAGTTCAACCCGTTCTACGTGGTTGCTCTGACCCCCTTCTCCATGGCTTTGTTCGCTTGGCTCGGCCGCAAGGGCAAGGAGCCGTCGGCTCCCCGCAAAATCGGCTACGGTATGGTGCTCGCCGGCCTGGCCTACGGAGTGATGGTGCTCGCATCCCTCGGCCTTGTGGGAACCAACGGCTCCGTATCGCCCAATTGGCTCATATCCACTTACCTGCTCCTCACTTTCGCCGAACTGTTGCTTTCGCCCATGGGCATTTCGTTCGTTTCGAAAGTAGCTCCTCCGAAACTTAAAGGCTCCATGATGGGCGGATGGTTCGCAGCCACTGCCGTAGGCAACTACTTAGTGTCGATTCCGATGCTTCTCTGGGGAAAGATTCCCGTATGGACCATCTGGACTATCCTCATCGTTATCTGCTTCATCTCGGCAGCGTTCATCTTCTCGATCATGAAGAAACTCGAAGCCGCTACAGCCGATACTCCTGCTCCCGAACCGGTGGCTGAGGCGATTGAAACCGTTGAAGACGACGCAATCTGATAATTTCCCTATTTTCCCATATCTGCGGGGGGCTGCGCGAATGCGCAGCCCCCCGCTTTGTAATTTATGTAACTTACAACACCACTATCTTCCCAAGGCGGCGAAAATCTCCTGCAGCCGCGCATCTTTGAGAATTATTCGGCCGTCTGCTCCTATGAGATAAAATGAGGGAGTGGCGCGGATTATGTAGAGTTCATCATCGTCCACCCGGCCGGTCGGCTCGATACCTGCAGTCCACTCCTGAGGCAGCTGCGCGGCGTGCTCCGCCCACAGCGTGCGGTCGGTTCCGAGATACACCGCCGTGAAGCGCAGCATTCCGGAAGAAATGGCTTCGGCGATAGCGGGATCCGAAGCTATAGCCCCCATAGCGCTGCGGCAGCGGTCGCAGTCGGGTTCGTAGAACATCAGCAGCAGCGGTGCGGACGCTTTCGGGTCAAGGAGACGGCACTTCCCGTCGGGCGTTTCAAACGCGAAATCGGGCGCCACGGTTCCGGGAGCGTTTTTCAGAATCTCCTCGCAGCGCGCCTGCGCCACCACGGCTTCGTCGCCGCCTTGCCCGGCGGCATAGCGGGCGAACGGGAGATAGGACTGCTCGTCGAACACGGGCGAATCGGGTTCGTAGAGGTATTTTTCAGCCACGTAGACGAAAAGGCCGTAGGCAGCGGGCGATGCGGCGCGGATTCGGCCGAGTAGGTTACCTACAGCCGTATCGCGCCCCGGAGCGAGGGCAAGTACGGTGGAATAGTTGGCGAAATTCTGCTCTATGAATGCGGTGTCGAGACTGCGGATAGTGTCGGAGAAGTCGAGAGCGTCCCAGAAATGCGTGGCGAGATAGTCTGCGCGCTCCTCGGGATCCGTAAGCGACGCCGGGAGAGAGGGCAACGGCAGATCGCCTCTGTCAGACACCGGAGCTACCGGTGTTTCTGCACTCTTCTGCCGGCATCCCGCAGTCAGCATGCCGACGAGAAGCATCGCGATTATTAATGCTGCAGATCTCATATCTAATCCACGTCGCGCACGCAGCGCACTGAATAGGTTTTGTCGCCGGGAGCTATCGCTACCTGCCCGTTGCTGTCCGACTTTCTCGTCTGGGTCATCATGCCGTTCTGATAATTGGCTTTCATAAGGTTGAAGGATACCGACGAAAGGGTAGAACCGAGAGAAAACTTATTGCCGGAGGTGTCGAAATAACCGAGAGTGCATGTTATGCCGTACTGTTCCGACGAAGCCTGCTCGTACTCGCCGAGGAGCATCAGGATTGTCATTTCTTTCTGGTTCGGCACTCTCCAGCCTTCGCCTTCGAGCGAGTCGCAGGGGTTGTTTTTGTCGAGCCAGTCGCTCCAGACTACATTTACGGTTGAAGTACTGTTGATTACGTCGGAGATATAGATCAGATCTTCTGCAAATTCAAACGCCTTATAGCAGCGGTTATAGTTCTGGTCGTAGAGATGATGCACCGGCATGGGATATGCCTTGAAGCGGTAAGGCTCCGAGCGGAGCGAGCGCGAGTCGTAGCGGCTTAGGTCGACTATGTTAGTACCTTCGCGGATATAGAACGCCGGCTGTGTGGTATTCTGGCTGATCACGTTGAGATCCGTGCCGAGATTACGGATGCATCTTACCTCCCATGGAGTAACGGCTCGCGAAGCCCAGTTGCGCCAGTTGCCGTAGTTGGTTCCTTCAAAGGTAAACATCTGGAAACCGTCGCTTGTGCCGTACATGAGGCTGCTGTTGAGGTTGGAATATGAGTAGGGAAGCGCGGTGATTGCGTCGACGTTGAGCAGAGGTGTGGTAAGCGAGCGGCGGCCGAGGATTATGCGCACGTACTGAGTTGCGGTAGGCAGGAACCACCTCACCTCATTTGCCGAGATTTTACCGTCGCCGTCGAGGTCGCGGTTGCGGTTGAGACACGCCCTCATCAGCTCGATTGCGCGGGGTGACGAGCTTGTGCGGTCGGGGTCGTAGGTGCGGAAACTCAGACCGCTTGCCGCATTGTCGAGATTTCCGGTATAGAGCGCATCCTTGTCGTAGTCATATGTGGTGGAACGGCTTATATAACGAGAGGGGTTGGTGACAATTGACGGAAGGTTCTCGTAGTGGTCAGCGATGGTTATATTCTGGTTGCTCACGCTGTTGATGTGCTGCCGGGTGTTGTAGCCGTTGGTGAGTGAGATGAAGGTCGACCAGTTTGCATTGTCGTCGGTCCAAGAGAAAGATGTCGGCGGATCATTGGGCGACATTATATACTCGGCAAGGTTATGGCGTCCGGAATCCTTGTCACCGTTGCCGTTGTAACGGTAATTGTTGCGGATGTTGAGTCCGAGGGTTTCGTTGATGTGCTCCACTCCGAGAGCGCGGTCTACGCCGGGGGCGTAGTAGGTCTGAATGGAGTGCTGCGACACGGCGTATTTTGATTTATTGTAGACCGATTCTCCGTCGGCCGACACTCCGCCTTCCACGTTGAGCCATACCCTGCGGTCGGGACGGTTCACGTAGCCGTGCCAGTTGCGGGAGCCGGCCTCATTGCCGTTCAGGCTCTTGTCTTCATATACGTATTCGTTGATAAACATCGTGTACCATCCCGCCGAGCGCGAGCTGTTCATCTCGTTGAGCAGATAAGTGCCTGCGTCGGAGGCCGGCTTGTAGGGGGCGAGGTTGGTTTCGCTGTTGGTCTGGCGGAACTCTATCCAGGAGAAATAGGGATAGCGGCTGTCGTTTTCGGATGCAGGCACGGTCGAGGCATTCTTTGAATCAATCACCACCTGGTTGCCATTGAGGTCATAAGCCACGATGTAATAAGAAAAATTGCGCAGTTCGGCAGCGGAGAAATATACGTTGACCGTCTGGTAGTGAGCGTCGAGTTGCCAGAAATCGTCGGTAATGTCGGTGATTATGCCTTCCGCACCGGGCGATTTCTCTTCATCGCGCTCTGCTTCCACCTTGATTCCGGATATGTTGTTGACGGTTACGTTGTAGGTATATCGCGAATTGCGGCGGCAGTTGAAGTCGAGCGCCTTCTCAGTGTTGGATCCGCCCTCGCAGTAACCGAGGTGGATCACGTAGGAAGCATTGACGGTGCGGCTGGTACCGTTGAGCGCGTTGCCTTCCTCGTCGTACTTCATTCTCATTGTTACGTTCATCACCACGAAGGTGGCGCGGTTGTTGAGGCTGTCGTTACCCGCGGGCGAATCCACCAGCAGACGGTAGTATCCTGAATTGGTGCCGTCGGCGTTCTTATACTCTTTTTCGCGCCAGGAGTATGCGTTGGAGTCGGTAAAATCAGACGCGGGGCGCTTTCCTTTGCGCAGGTTTTCGAGCATCCAGAAGTCAAACGAACAGCCTCCGGCCGTGGTGTGCACGTCGGTCATCAGCAGCGAATTGCGGAATGCGGAGCCGCCGACCGGACGGACGTCGGTCGAGTTGATCGGCCCGTCTTCCGGCCCGCGCTCGGCAAGCCACGCCGAGGCCGGAAGGTTCATCACCTGCCACGAACTGACCGAGAAACTTTCTATAGTGTCGGTATTGAAAGTTACATTGAACTTTACCTGGGAGATTACGGAGCGCAGATGGATTCTGCCGGGAAGTGCCGAGACGCCCGACCTGATGTTGACCTTTGTCATTTCGGGCATAGTGCCGTCGGTGGTGCCGTGGGAGGAATCTTCGGAATAATGGCCGCTTTTGAGGAGGGGATTGAGCGCAGCGTCGATGCTCACTTCTCCGGTTGAGGCGAAAGCTGCGGAAATCTGCTTATATTTATCGAAGGTATCGGCGTCTTCGAGAGCATCGCGGATGTTGAGGTTATGCGCGCCCCCGTCGGTCATGCAGCCCGGACGCATACGGTAGTTGGCAACCGCCACAATGTAGCTCGGGCCGGACTTGGCCTCAATCTCCACCGATTTGTTTTCGTGGAAATCGTCGAATTCCTCGGTGTCGGTTATGAACAGCGAGCCGGTGCGTTCGCCCGATACGCTGTAGACGCCGATCCACAGCGAAGCAATCTGCTTGTCGAGTCCTTCCGTGAGGTCTCCTCTCGACACCACCTGGAAATCCGAGCTGCTGAGGGCAACTGAAATTACGGCTGGCAGTCCGGGAGTTTCCTCTCCGTCGGGACGGCTGATTTCGTCGGAGCATCCGGCGGTAATGACCAGCGCCACTAAAAGCGCCACATATTTATATATACGTTTATATATATTCATATCAGTTGAACGCAGGTATGTCGATAGTCTTTTCATTCCACGGGCAGATGGTGTAGTTTATCTGGAACGGCTTGTCGGGGAGGAGCTTCACGTTGACAATCACGTGGGTATTGCGAGGAAGGTCGGTCATCGGCTCAGTCTGCTCCGGAGTCTGCGGAATGCTCCAGTTCAGGTCAAACCATCCCGACTCGCGGCCGTCGATGCTGAAGGCAATTGCGTATGGATCTTCAGTAAGTCCGCTGAGCCCTTCGGGCAGATAAACCGGGCCGATTTCAGCGGTTTCGCCGGGAGCCACGTCGGTGGCCTGTTCCCATGAGGCGTCGGAGACGGAAGTTCCGGCAGGAGTGCGGTAAGCGCTCCAGAACAGCTGGTCGGTATCGGTAAAATCGGCATCGGGGAAGAAGAACTGCCGGGATGCCACGTGGTTTACAGCCACGGAAGTAACTTTGCGGACGTTGCGGGTGTCGGCGTTGGTAAAGCGGAAAGTATATTTCACCGCCGCGCGATGGATATAGAACGTGGCGGAATAGCTTTGCGCTTTGCCTATGGTATAGGAATGGATTGCCGACATCGGGAGCGGTACGGCGATGCCGCCGGCTCCGCCTTCCATAGTGAGCTGATGCAGTTCCGTAAGATCGACGGCTTTTCCTATCGAAGCGTCGATATTGCGGAAGTAGTCCGAAGCGGACATCACGGAACCGTCGGGGAGCGTGAGACCGGCGCCGGCCTCGTTGGCCACAAGGATAATTTTCTTCTCCTCATTGGCGCGTACAGGATAATCCTGCCCGACGAACGTAACGTCGGGTGCCGACGAGAGATCCCAGAGAGTGTTGTGCTCCACGCGGAGATTCTTGTCGAGTATTATGATTCGCAGGGACTGCATTTTCTCGCCGTCGGATGCGGGGAGTTTGTCAGGTTCATATTCATCGCCGGCAGCTCGCGAGCGCGAGGTGCTTCCGAGGCGAATGCGCAGGTGGAGCACCGAAATGTCGGCTGCCGGCCCGTCAGAGCCGGAATCCGAACATCCGGTGAGCACCGCGAGCACCGCGGCAAGGATGATGAATATGTACGACAAACGTTTCACGCTCAGAATTCGATGTTGTTTATCCTGACGGGCCAGTCGTTGACGTGGATCCAGGTTTTAACCCAAAGATTGTTTCTGTCGAGGAAGAAAAGGAGGTTCCAGCGGCTTCCGCGGTCGAGATATTCCTGATCCGACCAGTTGTCGGCGCCGCTGCGCCCCATGGCGAGATAAGTAGAGAGGGGAAGCCGGGCCACCTCTCTCCCTGTTTCCGCCTCGGTTATGAGCAGCACTCCGGGGTTGGATACCGTAAGGCGCGAGGTTGAGAGGTCGGCGTAGCCCACGGTTATCTGACCGGGAGCTTCGGGGTCGGTTGCGGCATCTCTTTTGCCGGGGACGGCGAAATCGGCGGTCGACAGACTGCCCTTGTCCCAGGCAGGGTAAGTTATGTTGTTGCCTCTAACGGGATTGTTCCGGTGGTCGAGGTGCGAATTGTCATCAATAATATGGAAATTGAAGAGATTTCCGTCGACGGGCGAGCCGTCGAGTTGCTGGAGGATGACGCGGATATGGTTTGTGGTCTTTGTCATCTTCACGGTAACGCGGCTGTAGCCGTAATCTTCGGGCACGATCGTGAAGTCGGCCGCGCCATGGAAATGGTCGTGGAGACGCTTGCCAGTGTGGCCGGGAAGCAGAGCCATGTCGATGCCGGTATAGCTGCTGCCCGCTGCGGGAGCGGCCGCGTGGGCGAACGAAGCCTTGTCGCATTCTATTCCGCCGTAGGCTATTGCGTGATATGTGCCGGGGCCGAGCGTCAGTTTCATGCGGTAATCCTCGTCGGCGAGCACGCCAGAGGTCTCGGTGAGAGTGGTAATGAATTTCCCGCTGCCGTCGTAGAGATGGAGTGTCAGGCAATCCACCTGCGAGGGAAAGGCGTTGGCGCTCTCGAGGTTGTAGTCGTAGACAAAACGCAGTTCGACGCCTGCAGAGCAGTCGCCTTCACTGTCGTAAATCGCGGAATCGCATCCACTTAACGTTGTTAACAGAGCCAAAGCTGCGGAAAACCGCGAAATGTATTGTCTGATTGATTTCATTTTAAGATATAAGGAGGGAAAGGAAGGGGAAAATGGAACCGTGGCGGCGCGACACCTCGTGCCGCCACGGTTGATTGAATAGAGAATTGAACTGTGAAATTTCTCGCTTTTTTCGCCGGAAAAATGATGCTTTTGAGAAATGATTTTTCACGATGGAACTGTGTCATAAGTCCGAAACATGAAAGGCTCGTAGGGGCGCTATGCTTAGCGCCCGCTGAGTCCGTACTTTTTCTACAGGCGTCATATTCTCCCCAAAGTGGGGGAAATGCTTTTGATTCGGCGGGCGCTAAATATAGCGCCCCTACCTGTTTGTGACACAGTCTGGCACATCATTTCGGCTCATTCATATTAATATTCGCTGTTCCGCTTAGAATTCGATGTTGTTCACACGTACGACCCAATTGCGGACGAGGACTTCGAGGTTGAAGTAAACGTCCCAGTCCTCCACGTTCTCGCCGGGGGTGAAGCCGCCGAACGACATTACCTTGGTGACGGCGAGCTTGTAGACGTTGTTGCGCACGGTTGCGAACTCCATCTCGCCGGTTTCGGTGATGTCTTCGTTGTCGTTGTGACGGTTGTAGCCGAAATAGTAGGTGTAGTACTTCTTGTCGGTGGCATCGGGGGCGAACTCGGTTAGGTTGTTGGCGGCGAGGTCGGCGTTGGCCTTCTTGGTAACGGTGACTTTGCCGTCGGCCTCGGTCACGTCGAAGCAAGCGTTGAAAGCGTCGGCAAGACCGGAGTGGGGAGCGCCTTTGATCACGTTGTAGATGTGCTCCTTGTTTACATAGAGCTTGTTGGCGTAAACATACATGATGTCGGTGCCGGAGGTAAAGCTGATGCCCTCGGGGAGATTGTCGGTATTGGGCACGATTTCGGCCTCAAACACAAATCCCGTAGTGTTGTCGGGGGTCGGAATTACGGCACTATCTTCAGCTTTGGCATAAGGAGTGTTTTCCGAGGTGTAGCGCCAGATGTGGTACCCTTTCTCGAACTTGTTTCCGTCGTTCCAGGTGTTGTCGTTGTCCTCGGTGCCGTTTACAATCGACGAGAGGCTGGTCCAGTTGAGAGCCTTGTAAGCATTGTTGCCGTGTGCGAGGGGCGCGTATGCACCGTCGGTTTTCAGAAGCTGCTGGGTGAATGTAGCGGTGGAGGGGGTGAGGATCAGACCGTTCTCCATGCCGTCGAAGGTGGGGCAGAGACCCTGACCTTCTTCGGTGTTGCGGGGGAGATAGAAGAACTGGCTGCGCTCGTTGACCATGGCTACGTTGAGCATCTTGATCTTGGCAACGGCGGGTTTCTCGGCGCCTTCAGCCACTTCGGCGTCCTCGTTGCGGACGGTGTAGGTGAGGTCACCATCGGAAGCGTCGCGGAAGTCGAAACGGCTTGCGGTGCGGATTACTTCGATTTTGCCGAGGGGATATGCGTTGGCGGGAGTGTTGTAGGTTTTAAGGGTGGCCTCGTCGGCAAGTTCCTTTTCGAGAACCTGTACGCTTGTCATGAGGAAGCCGTTGCTGAGCCAGGTCGATTCCACTTCGGAGGAAGAATCACAGAGAAGGTTTTCGAATGAATCGCCTTCAGAAAGAGCCGTGATTTTGGAAACGAGAGAAGAGGTGGGGTTGCAGTAAGCGAAAGCATAGACGGTTTTGCCGGCCTGCGAGAAGAGTTTCTCCTTGTCCTGGAAGACGATGGTGTAGGTGTTGGAGGAATTTGCGGGAGCGTCGGTCTTTGCGTAGGTAAGATACTTGTATTCGGTATCGGTCTCACCCTTGGTGGCGAGCACCACGAGGATGGCGCCAACCTTGTTTTCGTAGTCCTGACCTACTTCTTCGCCCTCTTTCTCCGTTGAACGGCCGGTGGCAGGTAACTTCAGTGTGATTTTGGAATAGAACCCGTTGTCGGAAGGCTGATTCCCTCCGTTGTCAACAGCAGGTTCGTCGCTCGAACATGCTACCATACCCATGGCGAGGGCGATGGCAGCGAGTTTGTTCAGAAACTTCATAGCTTTGAATTTTGATTGGTAAATAATTATTTTAGTTAATATTCTACAAAACTGCTTTACCGGCACCATGGTACCGGCAGAAAAGAAAAGTATGTCGCTGTAAGAAAATCTTACATCTCCGGGGAAATTCAATGGGAAAACGAACTTTCACAAATTACAAACCCCCACCGGAAAACAAAACCGGTAATTCCAATTCCGTAAGAAAAGCTTTAGCAGACAAATAAAAATTAGCATTGTCAATAATTACATCGCAAAATTAATGCTTCGCGCCCACGTGCGCAATAGACAAAATCAAAGTGCCGATAGATTTTTGATAGATGAAGACAGATTCGTTGACGGGAGGGCACGAAATGTTAACTCATTTTCGTCAGGATGAGGTGAAAATGTTAAGAAAAATGAGCCGCGATCGGAGGGGGGCATCCGACAGAGTCAATTCGGATCAATGCAAAAACGGATGCAGAAAATCGGCATGGCCGCAGACAGCAGTGATAATTTATCTTAAGTAAACAGAACACGTTTGCCGGGGTAGCGCAGCCAGTAGCTATGTTCCAACAATGCGATAAACAATTATTAATCAGAATATTGTAGGGGCGCTATACTTAGCGCCCGCTGAGTCAGGGCATTTTCATTCAGCTTCATTTTGTTCCAGGTGGGATACGTTTTGATTCTGCGGAGGGTGTTGCAGAACCTCCAAAATTGCAAAATCCAATTTTGCAATATATTGATTCTCAATCGCTCTTTTTTTGAAAGTATTGACAAAAATGAAGTTCTGCAACACCCTCCCTACTGATTTGCAACACTTTAGCAGTGCCATATCTGCCTTTTGTCACTTGTAATTCCGATTTTACGATGTTTTAAATAAACAGCATTGAATTGCGTCCGTACTATTTGTCTGATTTATTGGATAATAAGTGCCTATGTATGGCTGAATTGTTGAATAATCTCAGCGGTCGAAGGTGGAGGTAAGGGTGCCGGACTGTATGAGCGAGATGGCGAAGTCGAGGATGGTGTCGTGGCCGGAGAGAGCGGCTGCGGGATCCATGTCGACAGCGCATCCTTCGGATGGTTCTATACCCTGTTCGGTGAGGCGGCCGTCGGCGTCGTAAATCGGACAGGCGGAGAATCTCACACTCCAGCCGTTGGGGATTTCGGAGCTGAACGGCACGCCGCAACCTCCGCCCGTAGCCGCGCCGGCCACGGTCACGCCGGGAAGGAGCTTCATTATCGACACGAAATTGTTGGCGGCGCTGAAGGTGGAGCGGTTGGCGAGCACTACCACCGGTTTGCCCCAGCGGATGCGTCCTTCGGCGGCGGGATTATAGGTATAGGCGCGCGGTTCGGAGAAATCGCCGTGACCGGGCCCTGTCTTATGGGAGATGTATCCCACGAGTGTAGGACGCGAGATGAACCGCGCCACGAGGGTCTCGACGTTGGTCATGTCGCCCCCGCCGTTGTCGCGGACATCGAAAATGAGCGCCTGCGCAGTGCGCAGATAGTAGAGGATATTGTCGAGGTTGCCCTCGCCGACAGCGTAGGAGAAGGAGCCGTAGTGAATATAGCCTATGTTCTCGCTCAGGAAACCGTAGTCCATGCCGCCGGTGGAGCGGTAGTTGAAGTTGAAATAATACTGCTCCACGAGGCGGGCGCTGTAGTTCTGCGGATAGTCGCTCCACCATTTGCGGTAGTAGGAGGTGGCGAAAGGGGTAGAGAGGTTCGTGTGGCCGTCGCGAAGCTCGTCGAGCATGGCGGAACAGACCACAAAGAGATCCTCGCGGCTCATCTCGTCGGATATCCGCGGGGCGTATTCGGCGTGGATGCGGTTCCAGTCCACTCCTTTCTCCTCGAAAAAGCAGTAATGCTCGTCGAGTGCGCTCCAGAGAGCCTCGAAGTTGCCACGGGGATTGTCGGCATACTCCGTCACGTCGTGGCAGGCGGGGAGAGCCGCAGCCGCGGCGCACATTATTATATAGGTGGCAAGTTTCTTCATAGCGAGAATCAATAAAGTGCGTGAATCATTTCCGCCTCGCGGGAAACGGGACGGCGGGGGTCGACGCTCATCCATTCGCCGCTGACGCCGACGGAGAGCGCATGGGTTATGATATTGGTTGTAAGATCGTTGATTTTCGAGGAGAAAATCCGGCCGCTGTAGCCGATGCGGAGTGCTGTGGCTCCGAAATGGAAGTCGGCATGCAGGCGGTTGTCGAGACAGAAATAGTTGCCCCACCATGCGGCGTGGACGAGTCCGCCGTGGTTGCCGAGATAGATTTCGTAGTATAATTCGCCGTAGTCGGGCGAGAAAAATACTCCTGTAACCGGGAGCACGGGCTGATAGGTAATAGTGACGGGCAGACGCCCGAGCCTGAGGCGGTAAGAGGCGAAACCGGTCAGATTTACAGTCCAGGCGGCTTTGGCCGAGACCGGGTTGTTGCCATTGCGGTCGTTGTAGAGACATCCGGCTTCGATTCCGGTCGATCCTCCGGCGGCGAGGGTAAGATCGGGAAGCGGGCTGAATTTGCGCATCATGCCCCAGTCGAAGTCGAAGAGCAGACTCCACATTGTGGCGTTTCCGGCGGGATTGTCGGTGCGGTCGATGCCGAGCCGGGAGTGAAGGCGCATGGTCCAGCGGCGGGGGGAGAAGCGCATGGCCTGATAGCGCTCATAGTCGAGAGCGCCGTGCCAGCCTTTGTATTTCAGGGGCGTCAGGTAGGTGTCGGTGAGATGAGCCGAACCGGCCTCAAGGGTATAGGCGGCGAGCACGGGGCGGATAGTGCGTATGGAATCCTGTGCCGAAGCGCCGGCGCCCGCAAAGAGCAGAAGCGCGAGGGCGAGTATGAGATTGCGGATTTTCATTTTCGGAAACAAAGGGATTAGAAGAGGCGCTGCTGCCCCGTGATTTCGTCGCGCACTTCGTCGTCGCTCTTCTCGGCTTCCTCAGGCTCTTCCGGCGCGGGGAGGTCAGGCTCCGCGGGGGCTGAAATATCCCCCTCTGCAGGGTCGTCATCGTCGCCCGGAAGCGGGTCGAGTTCCGTAACCCTGTCGAGGGTGAAGGTGGTGAGGCGTTTGCCCTTTGCCTTGACCGACTTGACGGCGATGAACTCCATGGCGTCGACCGCGAGGGGCGGCCGCGAGGCATCCTCGCCGCCGAAGGTGAGTTCCAGACGCGGGTGGCGCGAGTCGGTGAGCAGGATGAGCTGCGATTTCTCGTTTTCGCCCAGGTATCTGACAGCTTTGGGAGTAGGCTCGAAAGTGAAACGCTTTATGTAGGGGTAACCCTGGTCGGCGTCGAAGAGCACGGCTGTCCACACAACGGCGGGACGGAACTTTTCGATGCGGAGGATATCGTCGGGGTAATGGTTGGAGGCGTCGAATGTTGAAGTATAATATTCGCCGTTGCGGCGGATGACGAGCACGAGGTCGTCGCCGAAAAACTCGCCCAAAAGATTGCCGCGCCCCTCATAATTGAGGCGCAGGATGTCGGGGTCGAACCACACCTGCCGGCCGCCGAGGGTGGTGGTGCCCTTCTCCTTAAGCGAGAAACGGTGGACTTCGTTGCGTGTGACGATGTTGCCCATCGCGCCGCGGCCCTTGATGGCGAGAGCGGCGAAATCAACGTCGAACTGCAGTGTCTTGAGGCGGAGCTTGGGTTTGAGGGTCACTTTTACTACCTCGGCCTCGCCGTTGGGATTGGCGGTGAACCAGGCTATGCGGGTGCCGGGGAGACCGGGAGTGAGATTGTACTCCTTGTCGCGGGTGACGCCGGTCACGGCAAAGCGCTTCATATAGTAGGTGCCACCCTTGCCGTTCTGGTAGATCACGTTGTAGATGGTGCGGGTGTCGTTGCGGTTGAACACGGCCACGTAAAGCACGTTTTTGCCGATGAACATCTTTTCCTGTACGCGCACCACCTTGTAGCGGCCGTCCTTGAAGAATACAATGATGTCGTCGATCGACGAGCAGTCGCAGAGGAACTCGTCGCGTTTGAGGCCGGTTCCGATGAAGCCTTCCTCGCGGTTTATGTAAAGTTTCTCGTTGGCCTCCGCCACTGTGGCGGCCTGGATATTGTCGAAGTTGCGTATTACGGTGCGGCGCGGGAACGCCTCGCCGTATTTGGCTTTGAGATTCTCGTACCAGCGTATGGTGTAGTCTGTCAGGTGCTCGATATCGTTTTTCAGGGCTTCAATTTTCGCCTTATAGGCGGCAATCTGCTCGTCGCATTTGTCGGCGTTGAATTTCAGAATACGGCCCATCTTGATTTCGAAAAGCCGCACGATATCGTCGTCGGTAATCTCGCGGAAGAAATATTTTACATACTTTTCGAGCCGGCTCCGGATATGGGCGATAGCCTCCTCGCGGTTCTCGGCCTGTTCGTAGCCTTTTTCCTTGTAGATGCGTTTTTCAATGAAAATGCGCTCGAGGGTGGCGAAATGGAGTTGTTCGCTCACCTCGCCGAGCTGGATTTTGAGTTCGGCGTGGAGTATGGAGCGGGTGCGCTCCACGCTGTGGCGAAGCACGTCGGAGATACTGAGGAAATGAGGCTTGTTGTCGGAAATCACGCAGCAGTTGGGCGACACCGAGACCTCGCAGTCGGTGAATGCGTAGAGAGCGTCGATGGTGCGGTCTGACGAAGTGCCGGGCTGGAGGTAGACGATGATGTTGGCATTTTCGGCGGTATTGTCGTCGACTTTGCGGATCTTTATCTTGCCCGACTCGAAGGCCTTGAGAATCGAGTCGATGACTGTTGCGGTGGTTTTGCCGTAGGGGATTTCGGTAACGGCGAGGGTCTTGTTGTCGACCTTCTCGATTTTGGCGCGGATGCGGACGGAGCCGCCGCGTTCGCCGTCGTTGTAGCGCGACACGTCGATGAATCCGCCGGTGGGGAAATCGGGGTAGAGCGCGAATTCCTCGCCGCGGAGAAATGCCACAGCGGCGTCGATGATCTCGTTGAAATTATGGGGGAGGATTTTCGACGAAAGTCCTACGGCGATGCCCTCTACGCCCTGCGAGAGGAGGAGCGGAAACTTGACAGGCAGCGTCACGGGTTCCTTCTTGCGTCCGTCGTAGCTGAGGGTCCATTCGGTCACCTTGGGGTTATAGACCACGTCGAGCGCGAACTGCGAGAGGCGCGCCTCGATATAACGGCCGGCGGCAGCGGAGGCTCCGGTCAGGATGTTGCCCCAGTTGCCCTGAGTGTCGACGAGCAGATCTTTCTGTCCCAGCTGCACGAGCGCCTCATAGATCGATGCGTCGCCGTGGGGGTGGAACTGCATGGTGTTGCCCACGATGTTGGCCACCTTGTTGAACCGGCCGTCGTCGAGCATCTTCATGGAATGGAGGATTCGGCGCTGCACGGGTTTGAGACCGTCGTCGACGTGCGGGACGGCGCGCTCGAGAATCACGTAGCTCGCATAGTCGAGAAACCAGCTCTGGAACATTCCGCGCAGCTGATGGCGCACGGTGTCGTCGGAGGTGTCGACTATTAAGCGGGGGTCGAACTTTTCGATTGACTGCACGGTCTCGGCTTCTTCACCGTCAACGGTTTCCTCGCCGTTGTTTTCGGGGGATGGCACTGCTGCTTCGTCTTCAAATTCGTCTGTATCGTCGCTCATTTCGGGGGAGATTTATCATTTTAGGCAAAGTTACGAAATTTTGCCTAAAAAATCAAAAAAGCAGATATTCGTATTTGAGGCCGGGGCGGCGTTGGGTTGCGTTGGGTTATCGGTCTTTTCTCGAGTTAAGTTCGTATTTAACTTTTTCTATTTCGTTAATCAGTTGCTGTTCTGTAGGCAAGTACAACTGGTATTTTGAGGCAATTATTGAATTGTTGTCTTCAGGAAGGGACAATCTGACAAGGGTGTCGTTCTTCTCAGCACACAGTAGGATACCGATTGTGGGGTTCTCATCAGCTGATTTCTCATAACGGTCATAGTAATTCACGTACATTTGTAATTGCCCCAGATCCTGATGGATTGCTTTCCCCGTTTTAAGCTCTATGACTACAAAACACCGCATCAAGCGATTGTAGAACACAAGGTCGGCAAAGAATTCATCATCTTCAAGAAGCAATCGTTTTTGGCGGGCAACAAATGTAAAGCCATTGCCAAGTTCAAGCAAAAACTCTTGAAGATGGTCTATCAGCGCATTTTCGAGATCTGATTCGTAGTAATGCGGTCGTTTCTCCAGCCCGAGAAATTCAAGAACCATCGGATCTTTTAAAATTTCCTGAGGAGTTTGGGGAAGTCGTTCACGACGGGCAACTGCCAGCAGCGCTTCTTTATCGTTACTGAGCAGCAACCGCTCATAGAGCATTGAATGAATCTGACGCTCCATCTCGCGGGCTGTCCAGTTGTTATTGGCGGCCTCAAGTTCGTAGTATTCGCGTTTGTTCTTGTCAGGAATCTGAATAAGAGCACGATACTGTGTCCAATTGAATTGCGAACGCAGTGCGTTCGCTTTTGGATATTCGATATAGAACTGTCTTGCCTGCTCAAGTTGCCGTACACCGAAGCCGCTTCCGAATTCAGGTTTGAGTGCCTTTGAAAGATTGCGGATTATATAGCCTCCATATTGCGCACGAATACTTCCGCCTTGCTCCTCTTCAACAATACGTTGGCCTATGCGCCAATACATCTGTACCCGGCAAAAATCGACGGAGCGTACGGCGTTGGCACGTGACTCATTGATAATGTGTCTGATATCGTCGGTAATCATACCATGAGGTGGAACAGTTGTCTCATCTTTGAATCCGTCTGTATCGTCGCTCATTTCGGGGGAGATTTATCATTTTAGGCAAAGTTACAAAAATTTGCCTAAAAAACAAAAAAGCAGATATTCGTATTTGAGGCCGGGGGCGGGGGCAGTGTCAGATGACTGGTTTGCCGCTGAAACCGATACGCCGGCCATCAGAGCGCGCCACAGAAAACTCTTTGCCTGCTGGCCCGGGAATGAAATAGGCGTGTTTGATGGTGTATTGGATGCGCTTTGTCTGATCAGGCGTGAAACCAGTCATGAAACCAAAGTCATAGTCCATGATGTTGTCGGACCAGAACTCGTGCCCCGACTCGCTGGTGCGGGTGACCACTATGTCGCCCTGTGTGGTCTCACAATAAGCATCGTAATCATACCATTCTGTATCGTCGCAGAAGTCACCTTCCGGAGCGAAAACATGGTCAAGCCCCAGAAAATGTCCTGCTTCATGAGCAAAAACATGCGGGGTGTTGGCAGCCGGCATCTGCAGAGAGTTAATGAATATGCCGTTGCCGGTATTGGCGGGTGACAGTGGCAGACAACCCTCAAGTTCTTCATCGGCATCGAAGACAGGGAAGAAGGTGAAACCGGCTAAAGTGCCATTTCCACTCACTACCTCATCGCCGTACTTAATCGGACTTACCCAAACGTTAAGTGCATGTTCCATGTCCCAGACATATTTGTCGTCGATTTCGGCTGTCTCAAAATCAACAACGACTGCCTCGTTCTCATATACGATGCCGGGAGTTTTAAGTGCAGAACCGTCGGGGGCATGAGTGGCGGCAATGAAACGAACGCCGGTGTCAGTCTGACCCGGGATGTTGAAATAGTTGCCGTATACACGGTTCGCATAGTCAATCTGCTCTCTGACCATCCATTCCTTGACCGGATAGTCGCCCCCCGCATCGGGGAAGAGATGGAAGATTACGGGTATCTCGTAAACATCGGGATTCGGGATTACGGGTCTGGAAAAACCTGAGCGGAATTCGAATGTGTTGGAATAATACTCCCCTTTGTCAGTCTGAACATAGCCGCGCACATAATAAGTGGTCTCCGGCAGAGGATGCATAAGATACAAACACCCCCAGTACAGAGGATTTTCCTTCCAGTCCCATTCCTGAATGATATCGAAATCGGTGTAATCGTAGATCATTGAGCCGTCGCTGATGTCGGGCTGTTGATTATCGGTGGAGTAAACGCCCCCGATATATTTGATTTTTTCATCTTCAGGCAGATCCTCCATTACGAGCACAATGTTGTACATGGAAGGATAGTATTCCGGCGCGTCAAGATCCATCTCCTCAACGTTGCCGGGGCCGATGTGCAACTTGAAAGCGGAGGCCGGCGGGGCGGGTTCAGGTTCATCGGTGTCGTCTTCGCAGGCACTCAGGGCGAAAGTAACAATCACAGCGGCAAGGAGTTTGAGCCACCGCTGAGCGAATACCCGGTTATCATTAAATTTGTAAGATTTTGTTTCAATCATATTATTTAAGGTTCAGTTTTTTAGAAGATAAGAGCCAGCTTCGATATGCAAATGTACAAATATTGAATCAATGTAGAAAATCGGTTGCCAAAAAATAGCTGCGTAGCCGCAATTGCCGAAAAAATTGCCGAAAGAATACCCCCCTCCGGCTTCGGGAGGGCTACGGCTATCGCCGGTGGTAAGGCGGCGCATCCCTCCAGCGCTCTGTCGTTAGTAATATGCTGATTATAAGCGAATTGTGCAGATATGATTCTGCGTATTAAGGGCTGTATCAATGGTTCGGAGCCAGGGGGCGCTCTTTTGTAGGAGGTCAGCGGCAGAAGCCGATGCGGCGCGGGGTACGCTCCGGAGCGACGGGAGCAGGAATGTCGGCGGCTTCTACGAGCCGCAGGAGTGATGGGTTTGCTTCTCCGGTTTCCATCACACGCACGGCCATTGCCGGAATTATTTCGTTCTGAATCAGGTTTATGACGTGGCGGGCGTTGCCGAAAGCCCGGTCGCGGCGGGCGTGGTCGGCGGCGAGGCGCAGCCGGAGGGCGCCGGAGGCGTCGGGGGTGAGTTCGTAACCGCTGTCGGCGAGGTATTTTACGGCTATTTCCATGAGTTCCTCCTCTGAAAAATCGTCGAAGAAATAGAGGTTGGATGCCGGTATGCGTGATTTCAGACCGGGATTCATCTCGAACATCTTCTCCATTTCGTCGGGGTAGCCCGCAAGGATGAGCATCCAGTCGCGGCGCGATTCGTCGGAAAGAGCTGTCAGAAGCGACTCGATTACGAATTTCCCGGGGTCGCGCGGGTCGTCGGGCTGAAACAGCTGGTATGCCTCGTCGATGAAAAGTATGCCGCCCTGCGCCTCTTCGAGCGCCTTGAGAGTGTTGGAAGCCTCGGAATTGTAATATTGACCGAGGAGGGTCGCACGCTCACGCACCACCACGTGTCCGCGTGAGAGCATACCCGCTGCGGCGAGCATTTTGCCCATCATTTTCGCAACCGTTGTCTTTCCGGTGCCGGGCGAACCGAGAAACATGGCGTGGAGTGGCATCGGAGCCACCGTCAGGCCGTTGTCGCTTCGCAGTCTGTTGAATTTCACCACTTTTTCATAGACCATCAGGCGGCTTTTCACCCTCTGCAGACCGGTGAGGCCGGAAAGCATCCCGGCCATGTCGGGCTGCGGCTCCACTTCGGCCTCGGGGGCGGGGCTTTCCTCTTCGGCAGCGGCCTTTTCTGAAGCGATGAATTCGTCGAGCAGACGGTCGAACTCGTTGTCGGAGTCCTCGGCCTGACATTCAGCCTCAGGGTCGGGGTGGGCGAGGCTTGCAAGGAAACGGTTGGTGTATGCGTAGACGTCGGATGGATCGGCGGGGAGAACGTCGGCGCCGCTCCAGCTGCCTACGATGTCGGCGCCACCGGTTTCCACGATCTGGCCGCCGAAGGCTTTGCCGAGACAACGGATTTCTACATAAGTTACGCCGCGGTGCGACTCGCCGAGCATAGCCGGAACTTCTACTATCCGCAAGTCGCCGTCGGATTCGGGTATGCGGAGGAACGTGAGGGTGAGATCGCCGTCGTAGTGAGCCACGATTTCGAGTTCGGGCAGATCGGCGGGGCCGACTGATTCAGTGGCGCATTTCATGACGAAGCGCCATACAAAGCGGCCGGTGGTGTCGGCGGTTATTGAGCGATAGTTTACATCAAGGTCGGGGTTGTAAAGGCTTGCGCGCCGTATGCGGTAGAGCTCGCCGGGAGCGTAGCCGCAGTTGTAGTGATGGAAAAACCGTACAGCTTTCTTGCCGATCAGGCGCCGGCGCGATTTCTCACGGACCTCTATGCGGAATGAGTGGCCGGTGTCGATGGTGAAATAGTCGAAGGGAATGGCGCAGAAAAAATCGTGGCCCTCCTGTCCGGGTTTCAGCCACACGGGCACGGTGGTTGACTGCAGCCGCTTGCGCGCGGTGAGGTCGGTCAGCGAGACTGTCAGTTCTGTTTTCACTTCGGTGTCGGGTTCGCCGGCTGCTATCCTGTCGTTGAGAAGAGCCATCCTCACTGCTATAAAGCTGTGGTGAGAGGTGACGAGAAAGTCGCTGCGGTCGCCGAATTCAGGATCGGCGTCGGTACAGACGGAATGTCCGTATTCAGGTTCGAGCATCGCCATCTGAAGGTTGGAGAGATATATCGTTCCGGGATTTTTCTTGTTCATATCTTTACAGTTTTAGTCAGATTAATAATCAGATTTATAGAAAGTTCCGAATTGTGCGGATTCGGTGAAAATTCGCGGAGGTCTCCCCTCCGGCATGCACGGTACCAACATGTCAAAGTACTCACCCGGCGGCTGAAGAGGGCGATACGTATGGACGCACCACGGGCTGCCGGGCCTCTTTCTGCGTTAACAAAATGTTGGTGGAAAATCTATGCGCACCTCATTCCCGCGCCGCCCGGAGGGGCAGCACCGCCGAAAGTAATCTCTGTGAGATGAAGATGCTTCATAGCTGAAAATGCGTGTTTTTTCGAACTGTAAAAATATTCGTGCGCATGAAGGGACTCGAACCCCCACGACCTGAGTCATCAGATCCTAAGTCTGACGCGGCTACCAATTACGCCACATGCGCCTTTCGTATCGGCAAAGATAATACTTTTCAGCTTCCCACACAAAATTTTTGGGAAAAATCGCGAAAATGTCTATCTTTGGACTATGAAAACCGACGAAACAAAACGACTTTTTCTGCTCGACGCCTATGCGCTGATTTACCGTGCATACTATGCCCTCATCCGCAGTCCTCGGGTGACTTCGAAGGGCATGAATACTTCCGCAATCTTCGGATTCTGCAACACTTTGCGCGAGGTGCTCGAGAAAGAGAATCCCACGCATATTGCTGTCTGCTTCGACCCTCCCCACGGCCGAACGTTCCGCCACGAGTTATATCCGGACTACAAGGCCAACCGCGACAAGCAGCCGGAAGACATAACCATCGCCATTCCCTACATACGCCGGGTGCTCGACGCTCTCAGTATTCCGGCTGTTGAAATCGAAGGATATGAGGCCGACGACGTAATCGGCACTCTTTCGCGAAAGGCTGCCGCCGAGGGGTATACAGTATATATGATGACCCCCGACAAGGACTACGGACAGCTCGTCGGCGACAACGTGCTGATGTATCGTCCGTCGCTCCGCGGTGAGGGGTTCGAAATCCGCGATTCCGCGAGGGTGTGTGAGAAATACGGCATTTCGTCGCCGTGTCAGGTCATCGACCTGCTCGCCCTCGAGGGGGACGCTTCCGACAATATTCCCGGCTGTCCGGGAGTGGGTGAAAAAACTGCCCGGAAACTCATCGAAGACTGGGGAAGCGTTGAAAATCTCATTGCAAACGTTTCGGAACTGAAGGGAGCGCTCCGCAAGAAGGTTGAGGAGAACGCAGACAAAATCATGATGTCGAAAGACCTTGCTACAATCCGCACCGACGTGCCGGTCGACATCGACGTAGATTCGCTCGTAAGAAAGCCTGTCAACGTGGAGAAACTCGTGGAGGTGTATCGCGAACTCGAATTCAAGAGCTTCATAACCAGAGTGCAGGCGGCCGCTCCCCCCGCTCAGTCAGCCTCGGCACCCGAACCTCAGCCGTCGGCCGACGGCTCGGGCATGGGTTCGCTGTTTGACGTTGCCGAGCCGGAACCGCCCCGTCCGGCAGCATGCGAAAGCCGCGATTATGCCGCCGCAGAGGATCTTGATACGCTTTTCGCCGATCTGAAGAAAGCCGCAACCGTCGGCGTGGCTCTTTATTCGACGGGTGCCGATGCCATGAGCGCGCGATGGCTCGGAGTGGCGTTCTCCACTGCCGACTGCGCGGCCCGGTTCGTTGAAATTCCCGCTGACGGAGCCGCACGCGATCACGTAATCGGATTGCTGCGCAAGATCTTTGAAAACAAATATACAGAAATCGTGAGCCACGACGTGAAGCGTGAGTACCTCGTGCTCAAAAACGAGGGAATAAATCTCAGAGCCAAGTATTTCGACACCTCTGTTGCGCACTACATAATCGACCCGGAGATGAAACACGACATGGCTCCCGTGGCTGCCAAATATCTCGGCCGGGAGTTGCTGTATGCTCCGGAAAGCCGCCGTCCGTATCCGATGCAGCCGCTTAGTCTGCAAGACGCCGTGGCGCGCTATTGCGAGGCGGCCGACGTGGCACGTCGGCTGCGCCCCGTGCTCCGCGCGGAAATCGAGCGGCTTTCCATGCTGGAACTGCTCTACGACATAGAGCTGCCCCTTACCCGGGTGCTCGCGGAAATGGAGTGGACCGGCGTGAGAATCGATCCGGAGGTACTCCGCCAGATGGCGGGAGGTCTCGCCGACAGAGTGGAAGAGCTTGAAAAGGAGGCATTTGAAATGGCCGGCGGGGCATTCAATACCGGATCGCCGCGTCAGGTGGGCGACGTCCTGTTCGAGCGGCTTAAAATCGACCCGAAAGCCAAGAAAACCTCCACAGGCGCGTATTCCACCACCGAGCAGGTGCTTGAAAAATACGCTGCGAAAGTGCCCCTCGTACGATTGATTCTGCGCATACGCGGACTTAAGAAGCTCCTGAGCACTTACGTGCTTGCGCTCCCGGAACTCGTAAATCCGAAGACCGGGAAAATACATACGTCCTACAATCAGACCGTTACGGCTACAGGCCGCATTTCGTCCACAAACCCCAATCTCCAGAACATACCCATCCGCACCGACGACGGCCGCGAAATCCGCCGCGCGTTCATAGCCGATCCCGGCGACCTCTTCATGAGTGCCGACTATTCGCAGATAGAACTGCGGCTCATTGCCGATCTGAGCGGTGACCGCGACATGATTGAGGCCTTCAACTCGGGCGCTGACATACACCGCGTGACGGCGTCGAAAATCTACCATGAGCCGCTCGACGAGGTGACTGACGACCACCGCCGCCACGCCAAGACTGCCAATTTCGGCATTATCTACGGCATTTCGGCATTCGGACTTTCCGAACGTCTCGGCATAAGCCGCGGTGAGGCGAAAGCGTTGATCGACGGCTATTTCGCCACGTATCCCCACATCCGCGAGTATCTCGACTCGGCGGTTGAGACCGCACGGGAGAAAGGCTATGTCACCACCCGCATGGGACGCCGGCGTTATCTGCCCGACATCACTTCGCGCAACGCCGTAGTGCGCGGCTATGCGGAGCGCAATGCCGTAAATGCCCCCATCCAAGGTTCCGCCGCCGATATAATAAAGGTGGCGATGGTGAGAATTTTCAACGAAATGGAACGCCTCGGACTGAAGTCGCGCATGATAATGCAGGTTCACGACGAACTTATTTTCAACGTAAAGCCCGACGAGCTTGAGACTGTGAAAAAGCTCGTTATCACCGACATGATGGACGCTTACCACGGTGCTGTGCCCCTTGAGGTGTCGGCCGGTGTGGCTGCCAACTGGCTCGACGCCCACTGATACTATGCTTGAATCTGTAGGACAATGGGTTGGCGCCGCTGCTGATTTCCTCTGCGGCTATCCGCTTTTCGTATGTCTGATTATTGGCGGCCTTTACCTGTTTCTGCGTTCCGGAGCGGTGTCGCTCCGCTGCCTGCCTGAAGCTATGCGCGAACTCCGGAGGAAAGAAGGCGGCGGTACGCAGGGTGAGATAAGTTCCGTCGAGGCATTGGCGTCGGTGGTCGCCGCCACCGTGGGCATGGGCAACATAGCCGGAGTGGCGATAGCCCTCGTAATGGGCGGTCCGGGAGCGGTTTTCTGGATGTGGGTCTCTGCGCTCGTAGGAATGTCGACGAAATACCACGAAGGCTACCTCACCACTCTGTTCAAGACCCGTTCGGAGGGAAAGGCGGCAGGAGGCACGATGTATATGATTGAAAACGGACTCGGACGCCGGTGGCGCTGGCTTGCCGTGACATTCGCCACGGCCGGACTGCTCGGCACGCTCGCTATAATGAATGTAAACCAGCTTACCGAAGCTGTGGCGACGGCCTTCACTACACCCTCCGCAGTGGAATCGAGCGGCTTTCTGACCGGCGTTTCAGCATTGACCGGACTCGACAATCCTTCCTCGTTCCGGCTCCTGTTCGGCATCGGGGTGGCGGCGCTCGTGGCGGTGGTGGCTCTTGGCGGAATCAGGCGTATAGCGAAGGTGGCCTCGTGGCTTGTGCCGTTTATGGTCGGACTGTATTTTCTGCTCGTTCTCTACATAATAGTAACCCATATAGAAGGAGTGCCCGGAGTGTTCAGGTCGATATTCTCGGAGGCGTTCAATCTCCGGGCCGGCTGGGGGGCGCTCGCAGGCATTGCCATCATAGGTGCACGGCGTGCCGCTCTGGTCAACGATGCTGGAGTAGGAACGGCAACTATAATGCACGGCTCCTCGGCCAACGACGATCCGCATCGCGAAGGCCTCGTAGCCATGCTCGGCCCGGCAATCGACTCCGGACTCGTCTGTACGCTTACCGCCACGGCGATTCTGCTTTGCGGCGATATTTCGTCGGATTCCGTAAAAGGGCTCGAAATAGCCATGCGTGCATTCGGTTCGGCTATTCCGGCAGGCGAATATCTGCTTATGGTAATCGTATTGTGTTTCGCGCTGTCGTCGATGTTCAGTTACTCCTTCTACGGAACCCGTTGCGCGGCATACCTCTGGGGCGAGCGCCGCGCCAGATATTACACCTGGTTTTTCATAGCCACTCTCGTGGTGTTTGCGGTAATGCCCTTAGGCGTGGCCGTAGGATTCTGCGATCTTTTCTACGCACTCATGGCGTTCCCGACCATGCTCACTCTGCTCATGCTGCGGAGCCGGGTAGTCATTCCTTCGCGAGAAACGGAACTAAAATTTCGTTGAGCTGACCGTATTCCACCAGGAAACCGTCGTGTCCGAACGGCGAGTGGATTTCACGGTATATGGCGCCCGGAATGCGCGACGCGAGCGATTTCATTTCAGTGGGTGTGAAAAGAATGTCGGTGGTGAGTCCCACCACCACAGTCGGGCATTCGATGGTCTGCAGCATGGCGTCGGTGCCGCCGCGGCCGCGGCCAATGTCGTGAGTGTCGAAAGCGTCGAGGATGCTGACATAGCTGTAGGCATCGAAACGGCGCACGAGTTTCTCGCCCTGATACTGCTGATAGGAACAGGCGCGGTGAACCTCGGGCAATTCCTCTTTGTCCTGCTGAGTGATATTGTAGCCCGCCGGGCCGCGATACGAGAGCAGACCGAGCGCACGTGCGGCGGCCAGGCCGCGGCTTGCGGCATCGTCGCGCGGTTCGCCGTATGAGGAGTCGGCCATTATCGACATTCGCTGAGTCTCGTTTATGGCTATTGCCCAGGGCGATGCTTTGGCGTCGGTGGCGAGAAACACGAGCCGGTCGAATCTGCCGGGCTCCGTAACAGCCCATTCCGTTGCCTGAAATCCGCCTACCGAACAGCCCACGAGGGCATGGATGCGGTCAATGCCGAGATGCCGGGCGAGCAGACGGTGGGCGCTGATCATGTCGCGGATGGTGATGCGCGGAAAACTGTCGTAGTACGGTTCTCCGGTGGCAGGATTCAGGTGAAGGGGGGCCGTGGTGCCGTAGGGCGAGCCGAGAATGTTGGCACACACCACGAACCATTTCCCGGGGTCGAGAAAACATCCCTCTTCAACCGTGTGCGGCCACCAGTCGGTCACGTCGCTGTTGGCTGTAAGGGCATGGCAGACCCACACCACGTTGTCGCGCTGTTCGTTGAGCCGCCCGTAGGTGTTGTAGGCAATCTGCAACGACGGCAACTCGCCGCCGAGTTCGAGTCTGAGGGGCTCTTTGCAGCGGTAAAATTTAGCGTCGGCAGGCGCTTTGTAGCGTTCTTTGCTTATATCCATGTTTCTGCAGGTCGGGAAATCGACCCGCAAAGATAAGAAATATTAAGTAAAATCACATAACCACGTTGAATTTTCTGATTTTTTCGAGCGGATGGAGCGAATTTTCGCCTCGTCCTTAGTATATTACGCTTTTTTGAGGGATTTTATAGGTTACAACAACTTCCCGGAAAACAGTTGCCATACCATGATAATAACAATCCTCCACCACAGTATCATCCGATATTTGCATCAATCCTCCGATACTGAAACGTTACGCATAATTAAGAAATCGTTTTCACTATCAGAGGATTGAACAAAACATTATCAAACCACTTCTTAATTCAAACTATCGAAAAAACCGTGTGGGAAATATCCGTAGCGGCTATTGTCCGGATTGACCACAATCTGCTCGACTACAATTTCCGGATCGATCATCACTATCTTAAGTGTGTGTTTTCCCGGAGACACCTGAAATGAAGTGTCGAGCCATCTGATATTGTCGAACACCTCGTTGCGCATCGGAAGTCTCTTGCCGCCAAAATACCCGCTCAATGCCAGATGGCTTTCCTTAGGAAGCGGAGAAAGCACTTTGGACACAGCCAGATTGCTTTTATTGTATTCTCCGAACGTGTCTACAAGTCCGCGCCTGGCGTCAAGTATCTGTAACGGCCCGTCGTCGGTGCTGACGCCCAGACGCAATCCCCTTTCGGGCCAAATATCCTGTGTCGGAAGAATTCCTATCGCCACTGTAAGCGTATCCGCATCAGCCACAACATCATACTCAAGGGTAGCTCGCAGCCCTTGCGTGCCGCTTTCAGCCATTACATCGCTACTCCCCATGCATCCTTTTCCTCGTCCGAGGTCCGGCAGGAAGATCCATTCAACACCATTTCCCGCGGTTTTACGTGAGAAAGCATGCGCCGGGATATATTTTTCACGGGAATCAGACGAATGGATAAGACTATGGTCAAAGCCGAGTCCAAGATCAAGAGGACTTTGATTGGAGTCGGGTATAGACCATTTAGTGTATCCGATATGATTGTCGAGCATCATTCCTCTCCATTTCCCTCCGGAGAGCGAATCATTGTAGAATGCGGTAAGTTCACGGTCATTCTCCATAAGAAGATTAATATTTTCCGCATCGCCTATGGAGGCGCTGTTGTAGATATGGGCTACCGTCGCACTGCCGACCACAGGATAATAGACGAGCTGGAAGAAAGCGTCCTGCTGTTCCTTAGGCAATTTACGTCTTAGGCCTTCCGCCCGCAACTCAAGATTAGACCACATATTATTGAGGACAAGCATCTCTGGTATGTTGAAGATACCGGGATATTGTACCTCCGGCTTTCTCCAAAGGTTGTATTTGCTGTAGGAAGATATCAGGTCGGCGATCTCAGAGGCATGGTCATCGCCGAACACAGACGCGGCAAAACGCTCCATATATCCTCTCTCATCTCCCGGACCGATCCTGTCGGGATCCCAGGCATATCTCATTATGAAATCTATAGGCATCTCTTTCGGTTTCAGATCGCCTACGTTCACTATCCATATCCTGTCTATACCGCTCCGGTACGCCAGATTCAACTGCTCCCTTATCTTTGGCACAGTCGTGGTGTTGACCCATCGGTCGTTCCAGGGACCTCCGTTCATGTCAATGTGGTAATAGAGTCCCATTCCTCCGCTGCGCTTCCGTTCGGACTCCCGTCCCTTTCTCCTGATGTATCCCCAGTTGTTGTCACAGAAAAGAAGCGTCACATCGTCGGGAACAGTGAACCCGGCATCATAATATCTCTGCACTTCAGTGAAAATGGCCCAAAGCTGCGGCACCGTCTCCGGACCACGTCCATACACATCCTTGATGATGCGGCGTTGCGACCGTATCACCTTACGCAACGTAGCCATATTGTCGGCATCATCCCCCTTTCCCATGGCCACGTCCCCGTCGCCACGCATTCCGATCGTTATGATATTATCATGACCCCGGTTGCGCGAAAGCCCTTCGCGGAAAAACCTGTCGAGCCGCTTGGCATTTACAGAATAATCCCATGGCCCGACCTCATGCCGCTTGCGCGTGTATTCCTTATGCGCGCGCATCATAGGCTCATGATGCGACGTGCCCATGACTATGCCATAATCGTCAGCCGTCTGCGGAGAAAGAGGATCATCCTCGTTAAAAGCCGAAGCCCACATCGCCGGCCATAAATAGTTGGCTTTAAGCCGTAGGAGGAGCTCAAATATTTTTTCGTAGGCCTTATGGTTGATTCCTCCGAACAGATTGTTGCACCATGTCCCGAACGAAGGCCACTCATCATTAATGAAAATACCGCGGTATTTCACCTTTGGCTCTCCGGATGCATAAGAGCCTGCGGCGACATAGGCTGAAACACGTTTCTTTACAGGGGCGTCGGCCATCCAATACCATGGAGAGACCCCCAGCTGCTCGGAAAGCTCGTATATCCCGAATATCGTTCCTCGCCTGTCGCTTCCGGCAATCACAAGCCGGGGAGTGTCTCCCTCAAGAGTCGTTATGCAGAAACTCTCCCATTTCCCTCTGAGGCCAGAGACATCGAGGCAGCCTTTCTCAACCAAGTCGTCTATAAGCCGACTTTTGCCTAATGTCCCCACTATTATCGACGGGGAAACGGATACCAGTTCGGCCTGCCGCGGCTTTACACCGCACACCCGGGAGATATCTTCAGCGAGGTCGGCAGCAGCTCGCCTCACTCCTTTGAAATCGTTCTCGTCGCATATTATTGCCGCAGCCTTACCCTCCATATCCACAATCGGGAAATCCATATCCGTCCCCCTATCGTCACACACGATTTCTGGAAGAAGTGTAAAGCTTTTACCTTCCGGATTGACAGGCAACACTGACGACGATGCAAAACCTGCCAGAGACGACATGGCAAGCAATAGGCCAAATGCCACTTTTTTGATTATTTTTATCGTTCTCATGATTATTGAGTTATTCAGTTTTCAAATGCAAAATTAATGAATTCCCCGGGAGTTTGACATTAAGAGTGCGTTTCATAACGATTGTTAATTTGCAGGGAAGCCTGTTCCGGAGCATTGCCATTCCTGCAATGATATCCATCTGTCGTGCGACCTCCAATGTATCCTCACAATTTCTGCATAATCGTCGGAAGTTGTCAAGCCATTAGATAGAGCGCTCCGCTACTCATCTGCCAAAACCTTTCGGTGAGGGATATGAGGCAGCCCGCACACTTTGGGCATCTACCACCGCGACACTTGGTTCCGGAACCTGACCTTCCTGAAATCGCACTTGTGCGACAAGGCTGTCAAGCAACTCCTTGAATTCGCCGATGGCACTCCGTGCACGGAATAGAATATACGGTCTGCCATGCTGGGACGTCATGTGGAAGATTACGCCATTGACAGCCGGTCTTGTCCACGTATAAAACCGCATCAAAGACAAGAAAAAAATCATGTTTGCTCGTCCAATTATCCATTATTACCACGCCCCGGCTACGTAAGACGCTCATTGAGATGAACTATCTGCAAATCCGCGGCGAGGGATATATCCCTGTCTTTGAAGGAGATGATGTCACAACCGCTATCGCTGACAATGTAGCCCCGTCGCTCCAGAACCAGATAATCACAGCTTGAAACATGAAGGCAATTATAAAATCCTGCGTTAAAGTACGTTAATCCGAAATCGCCGAAAATATTAGTACATTTTGAAGCGTCGTAAGTCGCTATAGAACAATTATATACCTATAGTTACTGTCAAACTTGGAATATTGAGAGGTTGTTTTTAAGCAATCTCTAAGTGTATGTTTACTTTTTACAATTGTTAAACCTTAGATATGATTTATCA